>Ga0315295_10000010_pt1 | contig 250881 bp, 239 predicted proteins | sample YL17G14_0_MG_FD_204453 | JGI IMG/M metagenome (GOLD analysis project Ga0315295, IMG submission 204453) | Sediment microbial communities from Yellowstone Lake, YNP, Wyoming, USA - YL17G14_0 | ecosystem: Environmental > Aquatic > Freshwater > Lake > Sediment | place: USA: Wyoming | collected...
CATTCACAATCGAGTGGCCGCCGGGATTGTCGTATTTTGTAAAAAGAAGGTTGTTTGTTTTGACTCGGCTGCTGGTTAAGAGGACCTTCTCGCCAATATTGGTTCTTTTGATATATACGCCGTTTTGATCGGATAAGATAAAGGTCGGGTCGAGAGTCGGGTCTTCCATTCGTAATTTCAAGGTACAGAAGGTCTGGCAAGGCAGGTTGGCTGCCTCATTCTCGCCTTCGTAGACTTTCTCGATCAAGCTTGAATCTCTCACTAACCCTTGGATACGCTCCAAGACAGACTGGGTTTGGTTCGTAACTTCAATCGAGGCGCTTTCCTTGGTTTCAATCCGGGTGGTGGTAACCAAGATGCCGGTTAAGAGGCCGGCGGTGATGGCAAAGATGCCGGTGTAGAGGAGGAGTTCGATGAGGGTGAAGGCTTGGTTGCGACTCGCTGATTGATCCCGGGTTTTACACCTTATATACCCCCCCCCCCCCCGCAGGATCAACAAATTGACAGAGCTTGGCACAGATGGCCAAGCTTGAGACTACGGGAGTTTTCTTGGAGAGATTGGATAGAGTTGTCATATGAGAGGATTATAGCAGGAGAGGGGGGGTATGAATACACTTGGAGGGGGATAACTCGGGATTAATCCCTATCGATATCCCTATCGACATCGGATGTCGATAGACTGATTTGCTTATTCTCCAACTAAATTTTCCCGAACGATCGTCTGAAAAAAATTAGTCCAGAGACAAACCTTCCTCAATCCGAATCAGCCTTTCGTATTTGACGAGTCTCTCCCGCTGGGTCGGCGAGCCGGCTTTAAAGCCGTCGGCAGCCAAGCCATAAGCCAAATCAGCGATAAAATCATCGTCTGTCTCGCCGCTCCGGTGGCTCACGATAATTTTCCAGCCAAAACTTCTCACCAGCTTGGCCGCCTCGATAGTTTCTAAAACGGTGCCGATCTGGTTAGGCTTGATAATAACGGCGTTTACCGCGCCTCGCTCCCCGGCTTTTTTAATGCGGCGGCTGTTGGTAACCGTCAAATCATCTCCCACTACCCAGATTTTTTGTCCGTTAGTTTTTGTAAATTCCGCCCAGTCGTCCCAAGCTTCTTCGTGAAAAGGGTCTTCGATGGAGAACAAATCATAGTCGGCGATTAATTTTTCGTATTTTGATTTTAATTCCCCGGCGCTCCACTTTTTGTTTCTCCATTTATAGACATTTTTTTGGAACAGGCTCGAGGCCGCCGCGTCCAAACCAAAATTTATTTTTTCTTTGGGCTTCATAGCTAAAAGCGCTTCTTTTAAAAATTCCAAACCTGTTTCCGGGTCGTCTCCGGAAAGGACAAGTCCGCCTTCGTCTCCTTCGACAAGCTCCCCTCGACTACGCTCGGGGCAAGCCCTTTCGATTAGCTCGGGGCAAGCCCTTTCGGCAAGCTCCCCTTGTCTCGCCGCGACAGCTCCTTTCAATGCCTCGATAAATTCAAAAACGATTTTTAGGGCTTTTTTCGGCGATCGCTCTTCGGGAATTACCAGATACTCCTGAAAAGCCAGAGGCTCGAGTTCCGGCCCTGCGTGCAAACCGCCGTTTATGAGATTTACGAAAAGCCGAGGGAAAGCCCGAACTTCTGCTCCAGCCAGTTTGCCGATTATTGAATAAAGCGGCTCGCGGCTTGATTTCGCGAAAAGCCTTAAAAAGGCGATGCCCAGCGCGAGAGTCACATTGGCTCCGAGGTTGGCTTTGTCAGGTGTCCCGTCAATATCCAAAAGGCGTCGGTCAAAATCAAGCGGGCCTTTAAAATCCCGACCGATGATTTCTGGTTTTAATTTTTCGATGTTATCTAGGGCTTCCCCTGCTTTGACTTGAACCGCCTCAAACCGGCCCTTGCTTTTGCCCGAAGGAACGCTGGCTTTGGCTGACAATTTTTCCGAAAGAACCTCGACTTCAATGGTTTCTTCGTTCCTCGAATCCCGGATAATCGAAGCCTTGATACCGGAGATTTTCATCGCTTGGCCAATTGTCTTTCTTTTTCCAAGATGGCGAGTGTTGTTTTTAAAACCGAGTCGGGATTCAGAGAAATGCTGTCTATGCCTGCCTCGACCAGAAAAGCGGCGAAGTCCTCGTAGTCTGAAGGCGCCTGGCCGCAGATGCCGATGTATTTTTTCTTTTTCCTCGCGATCCCGATCAGTTTTCTTATCGAGTTTTTGACCGCCTCGTTTCTTTCATCGCCGACCGAAGCCAGTTCCCGGCTGTCGCGGTCAATGCCCAAGGTAAGCTGGGTTAAATCATTGGAGCCGATGCTGAAGCCATCAAACATTTCCAAAAAATCTTCAGCCTCGATAACGTTGGAGGGAATCTCCGCCATCATATAAACTTGGATGTTATTTTTGCCTCGTTCCAGGCCGAACTCTTTCATAACTCTCAAAACTCTTCTTCCTTCTTCCAGGGTGCGGCAGAAAGGAATCATAACAATTACATTTTCGAGTCCCCATTTTTCGCGAACTATTTTGATGGCCCGGCATTCCAGGCCAAAAGCTTCTTTGAATCGCGGATCATAATAGCGGGAAGCACCCCGCCAGCCGATCATCGGATTAGCCTCGACCGGTTCATAATCCCTGCCTCCCAGAAGCGAGGCATACTCGTTGGTTTTAAAATCCGAGAAGCGGACAATGACCGGCTTGGGGTAAAAAGCGGCGGCGATCTGGCCAATGCCTTCGGCCAGTTTTTCCGCGTAGAAGGCTTTTTTGTCGGAAAATCCCGCGGCCAGTTTTTCAATTTTTTTCTTGAGAGGCTGACTTTTTAGTTTTTTAAAGTCGAGAAGGGCCGAGGGGTGGATTTTTATTTTGGAAGCGATAATAAATTCTTCCCTGGCCAGACCCACGCCGTCATTCGGCAAGAGCGAAGCTTCGTAAGCCTCTTCCGGGCTGCCGATATTTATCATAATTTTAGTTTTCGGCCTTTTTAATTTCTCGATTTCGTATTTTTTGACTTTCCATTCGGTTTCCCCTCTCCAGACATAGCCTTCGTCGCCGGTCGAGCAATCAACGGTTATCCGCTCTCCGGGTTTTATCTTGGCGGTGGCTCCAGCCGCGCCGACAATACAAGGGATGCCGAGTTCGCGGGAGACGATCGCGGCATGGGACGTCCTTCCGCCTTTGTCGGTTAAAATGGCCGAGGCGATTTTCATAATCGGCTCCCAATCCGGATCAGTCATCTCGGTCACTAAAATCTCGCCTTTTTTAAATTTCTTTATGCCTCTTACGTTTTTTATGACATTGGCCTTGCCTTCGGCGATTTTGCCGCCCACGGCCGCGCCTTTTACTACGAACTCTCCGGGCTTTTTCATAATGTAGTCTTCGATAAGCAAACGTTCCTTTCTGCCGTAGACAGTCTCTGGCCTGGCTTGGACAATATACAATTTGCCGGTTTCGCCGTCTTTGGCCCACTCCAAATCCATTGGTTTCTTATAGTGCTCCTCGACTTTTATCGCCCATTTGGCCAGTAAAAGAATCTCTTGGTCAGTCAGGGTAAATTTATTTTGTTTTTTTCGCGGCGTGGAGATAAGGCGGGTCGGCCGGTCCGCGCCGCTCCCATAAATCAAAGTTTTTTCTTTCTGTCCCAATTCTTTGACGATTATTGCCGGAAATCCTTTTTCAAAAGTTCCCTTGAACACCTGAAATTCATCCGGAATAACTTTACCCTGGACCACTGTCTCGCCCAATCCCCAAGAACTGTTGATTACCACCGCCCCTCGGAATCCGGTGTCCGGATCGAGCGTGAAAATCACGCCCGAGCTCGCCTTGTCAGAACGAACCATTTTTTGCACTCCGACCGAGAGCGCGATTTTCAAATGGTCGAAGCCTTTATCCTCCCGATAGGAAATGGCCCGGTCGGTAAAAAGCGAAGCAAAGCATTTTCTGACCGCTTCCAAAAGTTTTTCTTCGCCGACGATATTTAAGTAACTCTCCTGCTGGCCGGCAAAGCTCGCACCCGGTAAGTCTTCGGCCGTGGCCGAAGAACGAACCGCCACGTCAACCTCTGTTTTTCCAAATTCCCCGGAAAGCTTCTGATAAGCTTCGGCTATTTCTTTCTTAAGGCCTTTGGGCAACCGGCCAGCCATCATAACTTCTCTGATTTTTTTGCCCCGCGACTGGAGGTTTTTCAGGTTGCGGCTGTCGAGTTTTTTTAAAATTTCTTTGATTTTCAGATCGAGCCTATTTTCTCTTAAAAAACTTCGGTAAGCCGAGGCGGTAACGGCAAAACCATTGGGAATCTTTACGCCGTGCCGGGAAAGTTTGCCGTACATCTCGCCCAAAGAAGCGTTTTTGCCGCCCACTTCCGGCACGTCACCGATAGTCAAACTTTTAAACCAAATGATGTTTTTCTTGTTTTTGTCCATAGTCATAAATCGTTTACCGCGAGCTGTCTGTCGCAAGCCGTCAGTCAATTATTGATTTGGCTTAGCTTATACCGCTAATAATAACATTTCCTGCCTCCTCGAAAAAACGATGATCCTTTTGAATTTTCGGAGATCGAATTTTTTACCGCTCGTATAAAGACTCCCGCCCTTAACAATCGCTTCTTTATTTTAACATTTTATGTTTATTTCCGCGGGTGTTCTCTTCTTGCCCGGCGCTTTTTGTCCTTTTCGTCCGCCAAGCCTATTTCAATACTTGAGACTTGATGTTAAAATAAGGAATACTTTGATATAATTAATTCATAATTACTTTAAAGGTCGCATACGGAAATTTTTTATTAAAATGCCAGCTAAGAGAAAAAAAGCGAAGAAAGGCAAGAAGAGATAACTTGGTGCGGTTTTTTTAGATAATACCGCCGAGCCTTTACACCGCCCCTCCTTGAGGGGCGGTTTTTTTAACCTTTGTACTTGGTCGCCTTTTTTAAATAAAGTAATATTTAATTTTTAAAAAAACCTTTCTCGTTGTCTTGCTCCGTTCCCACCCGAAGTTGACACGTCTTTTATTTCTCAAACTTCAGAAAATACTGTTTGGGCTTCAGTCCTTCCTTGATAATTTCTGACCAGCGCGGGTCGGCTTCGGAGAGCCGTTTCAAAATGCCGTCCTCTTTGAACAGAGGATCAACGAGCCTTGATTTATGAAACACTACCACATCGTAATCGCCGGGGTTGTTCTCCGCCTTTGTTTTATTAGTTACGCGCTCCCAAAGCAATTTTAATCTTTGGTCTTTGTCTAAAAATCTTTTTACTTTATCCAGAACCTCTTGGTCGGTGGTGTAAAGGTCGCCCTCCGAAATATAGTTTTTCTCCAAAGCGTGCTTCAAGTAGTCTCCAATCTTTCTGCCCATAGCCGCGGAGGAAAAGCTCGACCAATGAACGGTGTCCAATTTGAGAAATAATTCGGCGTAAGCTCTGGCGCTCTCAAGATTTTTAAATACCCAGTCGCCGTTCTCCGCGGTTAGATTGTCCAAAAGATAATTTTTGCCTTCCCGCGGTTCTAGTTCGTTAAAAAACACCGCGCCCCTTAGGGAATAATCAATTCTGTCGGCGCATAAATCCGGCAGGGGCTTTTCTTTCAGGGGAAAATTTTTGTCGTCCAGGATATATTCCGGGTCAAAATCGTATTTTAAAAGAATCTCCGGGATGGCCGTTTTTCTCACAAAGCCCTCGAATATCTTGTCTTGGTAGTCCTGCTCTTTTTCGGAACCGCCTTCCAAAACGCAATCAATACAGTGGGAAAAAGCCGAATGGGAAACGTCGTGAATCAGGCCGGCGATTTGCTCTCTAAGAGAAGCGCCGTATTGCTTGAGCAATAAATAGACTCCGACCGAATGCTCAAAGCGGGTTTGGTCGTGTCTCACGACTCCGACATCGGGTTTTAACCAAAACGACTGGTAACCGGCTTGAGCCACCCCTTTTAATCTTTGGAGCGCCGGCGAATTTATAAGCGCCGAGATAACCGGCTCGCTGATTTCAGATTCTCCATAGATTCGGTCCGTGTATTTCATATTTCTCGGAAAAGTTTAACTTGGTCGGGCTTTCAGTCCGCTCTTAGAACCGACATAAAATAAAGTAGCAAGGATTCGACTTCTCTTGGGTGTATAAGTCGCGTTCATATATAATGAGGGTCGTAGACCATGAGCGAAGTTAGGCCTAAAAGGCTGAACAGAGTCGAATGGTCGGGCTGCCCGCCTTCGTCCGCCAGTCGGCGGACTACGGACGGGCAATCGCCCTCCTTCATTACATTCAGTCGGGCTGCCGGGAATCGAACCCGGTTCTCACGCACCCGAAGCGTGCATACTGCCGGTGTACTACAGCCCGTTATTTCGCGCCTGCGCCGAACCATATCGTTCTAGGGACACTAGACATAAAATTATAAACATTATATAGCCTGATACAAGAACCGGCCAGGTCTATCGACATATCGACATCCGATGTCGATAGATTGAATTAGAGGTGTCTGAAGCCGTTTCTTGCTTATTTCTTGTTGCTTGTCGCCGACTGCTCGCCATTCCCCTGCCCCACATAATATTTTTTCCTGATCTCCTCTTCTTCTTCGGAAAGAATCTGCTGATAAGCGGCTTTTGATTTTTCAGCCAAAGATTTCAATTCTTCCTCGTTCAAAAGATTAAGATCTCTCGCTTTTTCTTCAAGATAAGGAAGATTATTTTTCGCCGGCTCGTCCAAAATTTCTTCAAACAGGATATAGAGTATCCAGCCGACTCTCGGCCCGGGAGAAAGGCCGAGCAATTCCATCAGGCGGTCGCCTTTTAGAACCATCTGCTTTAAGCTCACCGGCTCTCTTAAATTTTTCTCGACCAAAGCCATATACGACCTCAACCGATAAGGCCAGGCTTTTGGCACGCCGGAGCCGATACGATCAGCTGTCCGCAGATTGATCAATTCCCAAATGTTCTCCGGCCCCGCTGACCTGATGGTTCTTCTTACCGCCGACTCGGTGATTTCTTCGGGGTCGGCTTTGAACATATGCAGACGAACCAGAGTGACAACTTTTTCTATTTCTTCCCGAGGAAAACAAAGCCTCTCCAGAAGAGCCTTGGTTATTTTGGCGCTCAAGCCGTCGTGGCCGTAAAAATGGCTGTCCGGGCCTTCGCCGGTTTTTGTCCGGGGTTTGGCGATATCGTGGAAAAGCGCCGCCAAACGGACAGCCAGACTGTAATTTTCCGAAGCGGCAAATCCCAACGAATAAAGGCCGTGTTCCCAAACCGTGTATTTGTGGTGCTTGTTTTGCGAGATGCCGATGCCTTCGCGAAGCTCCGGCGCAATATATTGAAGAAGTCCGAATTCTTCCAAGAGCTCCATTCCTTTTTGGGCTTCCGGAGCCATAAGGATTTTAATAAATTCGTCGCGAATCCGTTCTCTGGCAATCGCCCTTATCAAGCCGGCGTTTTTCTTTATGGCTTCTCTGGTTCTGGTCTCGATTTTAAAATCCAATTCGATGGCCAATCGCACGGCTCTCGTTAATCTCAAGGCGTCCTCGCTAAAACGCTCATCCGGATTTCCCACGGTGCGGATAATTCTAGCTTCCAAATCTTTTTCTCCCGAAAACGGATCGATAAGTTCTGTTTCGCAAAAAACGAAACCATTGTCAGTCGTTGGTTTTTCGTCGGGAGTCAAACCGAGGGCAATGGCGTTTACCGTAAAATCGCGGCGCGCCAGGTCTTCTTCAACCGTGTCGGCGAATTTTATCTCGTCCGGATGCCGCTTGTCAGAATATTTGCCTTCGAGTCGGAAGGTGGTAATCTCAACTATTTTAAGACGTTCATTCTTGCTTTCGGTTTTTACGCCGACAGTGCCGAACTGGTTTTCATAAACGCTGTCTTTGAAAATCACCTGGATTTGCGGCGGCCGGGCATTGGTGGTTATATCCCAGTCTTTCGGTTCGCGGCTAAGAAGCGAATCACGCACAGAACCGCCGACCAAATAAGCCTCGAATCCGGCTCGGGAAAGTTCTTCGTAAATATCAAAAACTTCTGCCGGAATTTTTGTTCGCATAAATAAATTATAGGTTAAAAAATGCTTCTCTCCTATTGTTTTCACCTGTTTTTAAAAGTAGACTTAAAAGCGTTGCCTCCGTGGTGAAATGGATATCACATCAGGCTTCGAACCTGGTGTTGGGGGTTCGAATCCCTCCGGAGGCAGTCGCAAGCCCCGCCTTGACGCCCCATAGCCCCATATCAACAATTTGGACGATCGTCCAAATTGTTGATAAATAGTTTCTGGACAAGAACTTGTCTCTTGACGCCTAAGGCAAAAAATAAGAAATTTATAATAATCCGCCCATAGCTCAATTGGCAGAGCAGCCCCGCCCTTTTAATTATTTGCCTCCATAGCTCAATTGGCAGAGCAGCTCCCTCTTAAGGAGAAGGTTCTAGGTTCGAAGCCTAGTGGGGGCACAAGAAAAGAGCGAGGACGGTTCTCGGGTTCGATTCCTAGTGGGCGGACGAAGAATCAACTGAACTGTTTCGTTTAGTATGCTCTGCGTCGATAAACTTCAGCCAGGCGATTTTCGCAGAATTAAATTGCTCGCCTTTCTTTTCCCTCTCGTTGTCTTCGTAATTTTCTAAAACCCCCTCGGATAGGTTCTCAAACGCGTTGGAAATTAGATCTCTGTTCTTCAAGAGAGAATCTCTCACCCAGGGAAATTTACCAGCATATCCAACCATTTTTTCTATTTGATTCAACAAAACATTGTGGGTTAGCCACTGGAGTTTGCCGACAAGCTCGATCCTCTGTAGCTCCTTCAGCTCTAAAAAAGATGGAGTCGTTGAGATATCCGAGGCCGACTTCCAGGCCCGACAAGCGGTTTTCAAGTGACCGATGCCTTCTATAGCGTCGAAGGCCTCGGGCAGTCTCTCTCTCTCTCTCTCTCTTATCCAAAACTTCCATAATTTCTGAAGCGATACTTTCCAGGCCAACTTTGTGTAATATCCGACGCATTATCTCTCCCTCACGCTTCGCTTCTTCTTCGGTTTTTTTCTCGAACGTAATATCACCGCCAATCGCTTCGGGAAAATCATGCACTAGAACGGCAACTAATAAAATCTGCCATTCTCTTTTGCTAAAAAAAGGCGAGGGTCCACGCTCTTCTTTGGGTCTTTCGCGGAAGGACAAAAACTCCCGCGCGATTCCCCAGAGTACCACGTGATGACGTAAATTATCGACATCGGGGCCAAGCAGTTTTATCCATTGTTCTCCGGCTACGCCCTCGGACTTATCGGTCTCGGATTTATCGGGGCTATAACCGGGTCTATAACGCCCGAATCTCACTCGACCCTTAAGTATTTCTCCAAACGTGGTTTCGCCAAAAGTAGGATTAGTTTCAGCGATCTCGGGACAAATATCCTTAACTCTAAGTTTGCAACACCGCCTAAAAAGCTCTTTAAAACTAATTGTTTCGCCTTTCACTTCTGTGCCGTGCGGCATAATAAAGCACGCTTCCCCACTTTGATCAGGTTTTTTAGCGCTCTCCATAAAAACAATTCTAACTTAGCAATTAAATCTTTTTTTGTAAAATCTCGTCTGCTGTTTGGAATTACGGGTAATTTCCCTGCTAGAATGAATCTGTTATGCCATTTGACCTAGAAACCGGTCAAATGTTGGATGCGATAGTCGGGGAAAACCAACCAACCGTCCTTAGTGTATCACCCGACGGCAGACTCCTCGTCTTCTCCGACTTTCTCGACAACAAGCTGGAAATCTTCGAGATGCCGGCTTATGAAATTCTTAAAAACGGCAACAAAGGACGAAGCAAAATTTATAAAAACGAATTTTAAAAAATCCTGATGTCTCTCAAACTTTCAACTCCGCTCTCTTCAGTCAAAGGCGTCGCCCCTGGTTTTCTCGTCAAACTCCGCCGACTGGGAATCGAAACCGTCGAGGACTTGCTGCGCCATTTCCCCGCTCGCTATGAAGACTGGAGCCGCCTTACGAAAATTAAGGAATTGGTCCCTAGCCTCTACGCGACTGTCCGAGGCATGGTGAAAAAAATCGGCTTCCGCAAAAGCTGGGGCCGGTATCGGGCGATTATCGAGGCAACCATCGCCGACCAAAGCGGCGAAATCCGCGCTTTCTGGTTTAACCAGCCGTATGTCAAAAAAAATCTCCCCGAAAACCAAGAAGCTGTTTTTTACGGCAAAATCCTGCAGGGCAAAAAAGGAATTTTTATTTCCAACCCGGCCTACGAAACAATCAAAAATAGCCAAGGAATTATCAATTTCTCTCCCCGAAAAGAATTATTGGCTATTTACCCGGAAACTAAAGGTCTGACCTCGAAGGGAATCAGATTTTTAATAAACAATGTCCTGCCCGATCTTGAAAAAATTCCCGAATTTCTGCCAGAAGAAATTTTAAAATCAAATCGTCTGCCGGAGATAAACCAGGCTTTTCGAAATATTCATTTCCCTAAAGATGCCGAAGAAGCCGATGCCGCCAAAAAACGTTTTGCTTTTGAAGAACTGTTTCTTCTCCAGCTCAATAACCTTATTAAGAAAGCGGCCCTCGCCAGAGAAAAAGCTCCGGCTGTTAAAATTGACATTGATTTCGTGAAGAGCTTGCTCGCCCGTCTTCCTTATACTCTCACTTTCTCGCAAAAGCGGAGCCTTTATGAAATCCTCCGCGATATGGAGAAGCCCCAGCCGATGAACCGTCTGCTCCAAGGCGACGTCGGCTCGGGCAAAACCGTGGTCGCCGCCATCGCCGCGCTTGAGACGGCCAAAGAAGGCTATCAGTCGGCTTTTATGGCGCCGACCGAGATTTTAGCCAACCAGCACTACGAGACTTTCAAAAAATTTTGGGGGGGGAGCGGCTTTTCTTTCTGCCTTATTACCGCAAAATCGAGCTTTGCTTATTACGATGACGGACTGGAGGCGGAGATCAAAAAAAACGCCCTCCTGAAAGAAATCAGCGCGGGAAAAATAAAAATTATTATCGGCACCCACTCTCTGATCGTTAAGCCAAAAAAATCAGGGGGCATAAAATTCGCCAATCTGGGACTGGTGGTCGTCGACGAACAGCACCGCTTCGGCGTCCGCCAACGCCAAGCGTTGGCTACGCAGAATATCTCAGATAAATACGAGCCTGCGTTGGGGAATTCTGCGAAGTCCGCGTCCAGTCCGCGTAGTTCTGCGTTAATGCCACATTTCTTGAGTATGTCGGCCACGCCGATTCCCCGCACTCTCGCCATCACTGTTTTCGGCGACCTGGATTTGTCTTTAATCGACGAATTGCCGCCAAGCCGGAAATTAATCATCACCAGAATCGTCGCTCCGGAAAATCGCGCCAAAGCCTATGCTTTTATTCGCGGCCAGGTCCGCAAAGGCCGACAGGTTTTTGTCGTCTGCCCGCGCATCGAGCCAACGCAGATTATTGCCGACGGTACGCTGATTTACGCAGAAAATTCCGCCGAATCCGCGTCTAGTCCGCGTAAATCTGCGTCTTGGGATACCAAAACGGTAAAAGAAGAATTTAAAAAACTTTCCGGAAAAATTTTCCCGGACCTGCGAGTAGCTATGCTCCACGGAAAAATGAAAGCGGAGGAAAAACAAAAAACAATGTCGGAATTCAAAAGCGGCGGATTCGACGTTCTTGTCTCGACCTCGGTCGTGGAAGTCGGAGTCGACGTGCCGAACGCGAGTATAATGATGATCGAGGGCGCGGAACGTTTCGGACTGGCCCAGCTCTACCAATTCCGGGGCCGGGTCGGCCGCGGCGAACGCCAATCTTTCTGCTTTCTTTTCACCGACTCCTCTTCAGAGACTGTACGGGAGCGGTTGAAAGCCCTGCTCGAAGCCAAAAACGGCTTTGAATTAGCGGAAAAAGATCTGGGGTTTCGCGGCCCCGGAGAATTTTTAGGCACCTCGCAAACCGGCTTGCCTGACACGGCTATGCGCGCCCTGCGAAATCCGGCGCTTATAAAAACCAGCCGCGAAGCCGTGAAGAAAATCTTAGCAGCTGACCCCTCGTTGAATTCGTATCCGGCTCTAAAAGCCAAACTCCGATTTTTCCGAAAAGAAATCCATTTGGAATAATCGCCAAAGCAAAAATTTGTTTTAACAAAATCTTTTTGCTAAGATATTTTTGTTTCAAGGCCCCATCGTCTAGCGGTTAGGACATCAGGTTTTCATCCTGAAAACCGGGGTTCGACTCCCCGTGGGGCTGCAAATACAATCCGGTAGCAACCGGATTTTTGGATTCAAAATCACGGAAGTCGAACGTGAAGATGGGTCGGAAGAAACATTTAACGTGTCTTCAGTCTCGGAGAGAATTGAGAACCGAGGGTTCTCAAAAATCAGCGAAGCTGATTTGTTCGACCTTCACCGTGGGGCTGGTAAAAAATAATCGGCGCCAGCCGATTTTTAAAATATGCCGCAAGGCGACCGCGGAATAGCGCTAATCACCGCAAAATATCCCATCGACTCGCCCATTTTGGACATAAGCCTGGCAGCCGGGTGTAAGCTTCCAAGCCGTACATTTCCCTTTGGTAACGATTACTTCTTTGCCGGCATTTTTTGTTAATTTCTCGTAATCAGCCTCGGAAAGTTCGGCCAGACAGTCCCCTTCGCAATCGCTCTTGTCGCTGCAAATTTTTCCGGCGTCGGCGGTGGGCAAATTACAGACTTCTGTCAATTTCAAACCAACCCTTCCCCATTCGCCGTTTTTTGCTTCGCAAGTTTCCCGATCTCTGATCTCCAAAGCGTTTTCGCCGCTCGGAGAAAATATTCTGATGACAGACGGTATCAAAGACTTTTTGGTCGTCAATTCTCCGCTCGCGATAATATTTTCTCCTTTTTTAAGCGACTTTAGTTGAATCAGTTTGTTATTCTCGTCAAAAATTTTTGTATTAGAAACCAACGCCAGACTAAAATCTTTTCCAGTTTTCGTTTTAGCCAAGATTACCTTGGCGCTTAAAGAAATGTCGACAATTTTTCCGTGTACCAACGCCAACCCTTCATCGTTAAAACTGCCGAGCCAAAAGGTTTCGGAAATAATATCGTTAATTTCTCCGGCCAAACGCCCGTATTCGTCTCCTTCTTCGCCGGAATAAGGATTGTCGAGCGATCTTACAAGCGCCACTACCAAGCCTGAAACATCTTCAATTGTTTTTCCGCTGGCGTATAAGGCGCCGGCTATTTTAGCGGGAATTTTCTCGCCGTGATAATAAGGCGTTTTCTCCAGAGTCTGCCAATCTTTTTTATCAAAGACGGCTATTCTGAACAACGGATATTTTTGGCTGGTTTTGCCGCCAGAATAAAGAAACTGCACCTCGTCTTCCCCTCCTTTTATTTCGTATTTACCGACCCAGGTTTTCGGCAGTTCCAGCCGGTAACCCAGCGGCGGATCGATAAAAGTGAAGCCGCCGTCAACTAAAATACCCGCTGGTCTCTTGGTCCAGAAAATCGGTTTTTCGCCTTCGGGATAGACGTCTCGCAACACCCACCAGCGAAGCGGATAACCGTTGGCCTCGCCCCAATAAGCCGTCCCTTTGTCAAAGACATCAAAAACGTAAAGCTCTTCGTCGCCATTGCCTGTTTCTATTTTAACTTTTATTCTGGCGCCGCCGGCATTTTGCGGATCCTGGGTTATATCGGCGTCACAGCAAGTCCCCCACCATTCGAGATTCAAAATTTTGAAATTCTTGACTTTCGCGGTTATCAACTTTTCGGTTATTTCTTTACGCCGCGTTTCCAAAGAAAACACAAAATCTTTCTCATAGTTTTCTCCCGGCAACTGCCAAGCAGAAGAGATTTTTCCCTCGTCGCCTCTTTTGACTGCCGTAAGATAGTCTCTGACCCTTTGCTCGGGAGTTTGCCCAAGAGCTATTTCCAAAGATTTTGTGAGAAACGGCTGCACTGCTTTTAGACGCCCTCGAAATCTGAATACGCCCCCCGCCGCCAAAACGACGAACAAAAGCAGAAAGAATAAAATAAAATAAATTATTTTAATTTTCATTGTTTAAGCATAGATTATTTATTGATTGCGCCGCAAGCAATTCCCAGGCTGACGGTTCTCGGAATTTTATCGTTGGACTCGTCGATCTCGGCATTATCCAAAGCCCAAGTGGAAACGCAAACCGTGCTGTCTTTTATGTAGCTAACGGCGTCGTGTACTGTTCCGGTGGCCACGTTATAGGCGTCGGTGGAGAATCCCAGAGACCGGAGATAGTTATAAATTCTCTCATGGGCTTGGCTCTTATCAGGCAGATTTCTCGCTTCTATTTTATAGCCTTTCGCGGTCTTGCGTTTAATTATCTCCCCGTCTTCCGTATTCGAAGGTTCATTATGCCAGACAAAATCAGGCCGCGGACGAGAAAAATCAACGCCGGAGTTTTTCTCGATTTCTCTTAATAATTCCTTGATTCTTGAAGCCTCGGCTTCAGATGCAATCCGATGGCGATAAATTACAATCCCGCCAAAAAACGCGAAAACCGCCGCGACTGCCAAAATAATCAGCGCCGCTTTTTTATTCATTAACGAATTTAAAGCTCGATATTATGCCGTTAATAATAGGTAAGTTTGCCTTCTCTTTATCGAGTTCGGTAACCGCTTCTGTCTCGTACATCCGCCCGGCTTTTTGGGCATAGATTTTTATTATTTTCTTAGCCGAAGCATTGATATAAGTTATTTTGACGGCCGGTTGACTATCGAGTAAAACCTCTTCCCATTTGAATTGCGGATCGGTTTTTTTGGCTATTTCAATCTCGTTTTCAATATATTTGTCGAAATCCATACCCTGGCCCCAAAGTTCCTCGGTAAATTTAGTCCAGGAGACGACCCGCAAAGACATTCCTGCTTTATCGGAATCAGGATTAGAGACGGTAATCAAACAGCTGGCAATCAATCCGTCACGAAAAGCATTGGTGTCATTGGGGGTGTCTCCGTAAACCGCAAAATCCAGCGGACACTCCCAGGAAAATTTCATTTTGTCGCTAAGGTAAAGTCTTCTAATCCCGTTGCTTATAATAAAAGAATCTACGGTGTAGGCGGCCGAAAAGAATCTCTGCGCCGACCGCAAATTTTTTATCCTTAACTCTAATAAGCCTGTTTTGCCTTTCGAATAATTGAATATCTTTTCTTGATATTCTTCGGGAAAAATTTCTCTTATGCTTTTAGGATATTCTGAACCGTCGCCGGGTAATTTATAATCCACCAACTCGAATAAATTGTTTTCGCGCGGATAAATTTTTATAAACAAAGCAGCCGGCAGACTGCTTACCGCGCCTTGCTTTAATTGCGGACGTTTAAAATCATTGTCGCGGCTCACGTAAAATTCCCGGCACAACACCCATAGATAATCTTCCTCAATTTCTCTCGCTTCTCTGGACCCATCGCGGAAAGCATCAATAGTAAGAATTCTTTTGCCTAGAACGTCATAAGCGCAGAAAACTTCGCCGCCAAAAGACGCCAGGCCGATTTTCTTTTTTAAGAAATCATCAATAACCTCGTCTTGGGTTTGGCCGCGAATTGTTTGCTCGGCGCCCGACGAAACCGGAGAATCGTCTCGTTTTAGAAAATTTACAAAATTAACCCGGTAAAAAATAGCCAGTAAGCCGAAAATAAGTAAAATAATCCCCAAAAATATTAAAAGCCTTGGTCTTCTTCTTCCTCCTCCTCCTCCTATTTTCATTCTTTACCGCATTTTATAATCTTTGCCCTGGACCATTTTTTACATTTCGGGCACTTCAAATATTTCCAGCCGCCAGACTTGCTTAAACCGTGGGGGCTTATAAAATCCATAACCGTTGATATTTTAAACTCCTCGCCGCACTTCGAACAAATATAGAAGAAATTCTTGGCGTGCCATCTCACGATTAAAATCAAACTTGCCACTACCACAGCCGATCCGACCCACCAATAGCCGCGATTGAAAAAACTCGCGCCGATTGAAATGCCGACGAGAAACAAAAAAATCGGTATTAAAATTGCCTTCACGTAATAATTATAGCAAAGTTGGCCTATTTGCTCGAACCTTGATCAGCCGAACCCCACTGGCATTTTTTGCCGAGACAGCCGCATCCAAGGTTATAGAGTTCGGGTTTATAACATTCCCTGAATTCGCAGGTGGTTGTGGCCGACCCTTCTTTTTTTGCCCGACAGACTTGGCCGGAACAACCATCGGTTACGCAATCGCTGTCGCTCGCGCAAGCTCCCAGAGTCGATTGGCCGCAGAACCCCTCCGGCGCCTCGATGACTTCTCCTGTCTTGTTGTCTTTGTCTTCAACCGGTTCAATTACGTCTATATCATCCGTCGTCCCGGGTTCAGTTATATTGTTCGCTCGCTTGGGCAATATGAAAAAAGCCGCGAGTGCCACGCCTACTCCCAACGCGATTGCCAAATATATCATCAATTTTTTGTTCGTTTGCTTTTTGTCCATCTGAAATTTTTTAATTTTTTGACCTTTAGTTTATTTTAATCGTTTTCTAGTCAAATAGAAAATCTGTCAATCACTATCGCCCGCATATGTTTTCTGTTCAAGGCTTCGCGAATTATTTTCCTGTCTTCTTCCGCACAGTCAACCAGAATTTTTATTTCCGAGTCTTTCTTCGCGGTGTCTAGGGTTACCGCTATTCCGGTAATTATTCTGCCCTTGCCGCTCCCTAAAAAGACGTCTATGCCCCCGCCGTCGCTCGCGCTCGTGCCCTCAAGATAGCCGTAGTCCAAGGGATAGATAAAATCAGGATATCGCGGATGAGCCGTGCCTTTCGGCCGGTCAAGAACCAATTTATGGTTTCTAAATAAATCGTCCAGCGTCGCCCAGAAATCCGTCCTGTCGCTCATATCCCCAAACTATATCCATTCCGTCTACATTATTCAAAATTTAATAAAATATCAACAAACTGTCCGATCGGACAAATTGTTGATATTAACTATATTCAATATTTAATCAATAAAAACTTCCGACAGCAATTAAAGAGATAAGCCTCTCTCATCCTCGCGCTACTCTTAAAAAATTTAATGAGCCAATGAACATTTGTAGATACGGATAATCTTATCGAATGTTTCGTCTCTATTTCTCCTGCGAGCTGACTTCAGCGCGTTGGCGGACAATCTATTCCTCAAGTCGGGATTTTTGATGATTCTCAACACTTTTCCGGCATAATATTCCGGCTTCTGAATATCTACGAGGAAACCGTTTCTGTTATCGCAAACCGTCTCGGGAATGCCGCCGCTATTCGACGCGACTACCGGCAAACCGGAAGAAAACGCTTCCAAAACAGCTATGCCTTGGCTTTCTACGCGAGAAGCAATCCAGAAAACCCAAGCTTTCTGATAAATTTCCGCCAAGCGTCGGCCCTTTAACGGGCCGACGAAATTAACCCGGCCTTGCAACTTTTCTTCGACCGCCCGCTCCCTGAAAAAATCCAGCAAATTTCCGGAGCCGACAAAAACAAATTTAACTTTCTCTTGCCGCAAAATTATCTTGGCCGCTTCCAACAAAACGTCAATTTCTTTTTCCGGATCTAGACGTCCGACATATAAAACAACCGGCTCCTTGGAGATGAGTTTCGGCCGAGGGTGAAAAACTTTCCGGTCAACGCCGTTAGAAACAACAACGATTTTCCGGCCGAGGTCGTTTTTTTCGAGCTCTTTTTTAGAAAAAACGCTCGGGCAAATCACAACCCGCGCTCTGGCGTAAAGAATCTTCAAATATTTTTTCAATCCTTTGGCGAAAGATTTTTTGAAAAAACGCAGATAGGCCTTTTCCAAGCTAAGCGTAAAGTGATGCGTTATAATTATGGGAATTTTTAATTTCTTCGCCGCCGACGAGACTGCCCAGGCGAGCGGGCTTGGGTCTTGGATATGGACAATGTCCGGCCGCTCGGATTCAAACATCCTTCGGATAAATTTCTTCTGCGGCAGGCTGAAGCGAAAATGCCGGCGAAAAGGATTGGGTAGAGAACGGAAATAATAAATTTTCAGATTTTTTCTGGAAATCGTCCTGATTCTCTTCAAGTCCGGCCCGGCGGTAAAAATAATTGTCCGATGGCCGGAACGTCTTAGAAATTCCGAAAGTTGGAAAGCGAAAACCGAAACGCCGGAAATAACCGGCGGGAACGATTCGGAAACTATAAGAATTTTCATAATATCCCTAGCCCGAACGATCCGTCTTTTTGCGCTCGCCGAAAGAGCGAGACGGCGATATAACTATAGAAAAGAGCTCTCCCTGAAACAAGCTGTAATATCGCCCGAAATTTTGGCCGGGCCGAACTTTGCTCTATAATTCATAAATATGACCGAAGAGGAAATTTATTCGCTCTGGGAAAAATCGGGATATTTTAATCCGGACAAGCTTCCCGGAAACCGCAAAAAACCTTTTACCATTATAATGCCGCCGCCCAACGCCAACGGCCCGCTCCATTTCGGCCACGCGCTTTTTGTCACGCTCCAGGATTTGATGATTCGTTTTTATCGGCTGGCTGGCAGAAAAACCCTCTGGCTTCCAGGCGCCGACCACGCCGGCTTTGAAACCCAAGTCGTCTTCGACAAAAGACTGGAAAAAGAAGGACGCAACAGATTTCTGATTCCGCGAAACGAACTCTGGCAAGAAATGTACGATTTCACCCAGAAAAATCGGCAAATTATGGAGGGGCAGATGCGAAGACTGGGCGCTTCCTGCGACTGGTCGCGCAAAAAATTCACCCTCGACCAAGACATCATCAAGAGAACCCAAAAGTCTTTCGTGGATTTTTATAGACAAGGCCTGATCTACCGCGGCTCCCGCATCGTGAACTGGTGCGTCAAACACCAGACAACGCTTTCCGACCTCGAAGTGCGATACCTCGAACGTCAAGATCCGCTTTATTACCTAAAATACGGCCCGCTCACCGTGGCCACCACCAGACCCGAGACAATGTTCGGCGACACCGCCTTGGTCGTGAACCCCAAAGACGAACGCTACCTTGGCTACATCGGAGAAACCGTGGAAATCAAAACTCTTCTCGGCAAAAAACAAATGAAAGTCGTCGCCGACGAGGAGGTTGATCCTGATTTCGGCACCGGCGTGGTCAAAGCCACACCCGGCCACGACTCGATTGATTTTGAAATCAGCCTCCGGCACAACTTGGAAATAAAACAGGTAATCGACAAATACGGCCGGTTAAACGAGCTCGCCGGGCCATATCGAGGCCTGAAAATAGCCGAGGCGCGCGAGAGAGTCGTGGACGACTTGAAACAAGCCGGCCTCATCTCCAAAATCGACCCCAATTACCGGCACCAAGTGGCTGTCTGCTATAAATGCGGCTCGATCATCGAGCCCCTGGTTATGCCCCAATGGTTCCTCAAAATGAAGCCGCTCGCGAAAGAAGCCGCGAAAGTGGTTAAAGAGAAAAAAATAATTTTTATTCCCAAACGGTTCGAGAAAGTTTATTTCCACTGGCTCCGGAATATCCGCGACTGGAATCTCTCGCGCCAAATTATCTGGGGCATAAGAATTCCGGCCTGGTTTTGCGCTGACTGCGGCGAAATTGCCGTTTCGCTAAAACAGCCTGCCAAATGCCGGAATTGCCGTTCAATCAAAATCGAGCAAGACCCGGATGTTTTGGACACCTGGTTTTCCTCTGGCCAGTGGCCGTTCCTGACGCTCGGTTTTCCCGATGCCAAAGACTACAAAACTTTTTATCCGACCGAGGTGATGGAAACCGGCTATGATATTCTCTTTTTCTGGGTCAGCCGGATGATAATGCTCGGACTAAAACGAACCGGCAAAGTTCCGTTCAAACGCGTCTATTTTAACGGCATGATAAGAGATCAGGATCGCCAAAAAATGTCCAAATCCAAAGGCAATGTTATCGATCCTTTGGGCGTCGCCGAAACTTACGGAGTCGACGCCGTGCGAATGAGCCTTGTCGTCGGCAATCCTCCGGGCGCCGATCCGGTGGTCTCGGAAGACAAAATCCGCGGCTACCGCAACTTCGCGACCAAAATCAGAAACGCGGCCAAGTTCGTGTTCGTAAACTACGACGTGAGCCTCAAAACCAAACCGAAATTCACCAGAGAAGACAAAAAAAATCTGGGAAATCTCGAAAAAATCAAAAAATCCGTGACCAAAGACATCGAATCATTCCGCTTCCACCAGGCCGGATTAAAACTCTACCATTATTTTTGGCATACTTTCGCCGACAAAATTCTCGAATCTTCCAAGCCGAGAATAAAATCAACGAACGCGGCCGACAAAGCAGCTTCGCAAACCGTGCTCGCCAGAATTCTTATCGAATCCCTCAAAATGCTCCATCCTTTTATGCCCTATGTCACCGAAGAGGTCTACCAGTCGCTGCCCTCTCCGCTCAAAAAACAAAAATTGCTTCTTATCGAAACTTGGTAGAAATATCTCTCATTTTAATCTCGTCTGTCGTCGGCGTTCTGCTCGGCGGATTTTGGCTGGTTTTCTTCCTCTTTGAAGATAGAAAAAAGCCCGAGCCCCGCTCTCTCATAACCGAAACCTTTCTTCTCGGCATCGCGACCGCTTTGGCCGCCGCCGGCCTCGAATATCTTTTGGCCGGCGTCTTCGGTTTCGCCGGCAACCGAGCTTACCTGCCTCTGCCTATTTTCTTGAATGGCTCAATTGAAGAAATCCTGAAATTTTTGGCGGTTTTTCTTTTTGTGAGAAAAAGCCGCTTTTTCGACGAGCCGGTGGATTTTATGGTCTATATGATCACCGTGGCTCTGGGCTTTGCCGCCATCGAAAACCTGCTTTTCCTCCATACTGTCACCAGTTTGGACGAGCTCTTTAGCCTCGCTTCTCTAAGGCTTATCGGCGCCACTCTGATGCACGCGCTCTCCTCCGGACTCTTGGGTTATTTCTGGGCTAAAAAAAGACTATTTCAGGGAATCGCCGCCGCCTCTCTGTTGCACGGATTTTTCAATTACCTTATACTTAATTTTGGGCCAATGTTTTTCCCGACAATTCTTCTTGTCGGAGTTTCGTTCGCTCTGTTCGGCGATTTCGATAAATTAAAAAATATCAAAAAAATCTATGAAAGAAGAAGATAAAAATCATTTTGAAAATATAACCGAGGAAGGCGAGGGTCAGCTTACGATCGACGTCTACCAGACCAAAGACGACATTGTTATCGAATCAACCATCGCCGGCGTTAAGCCCGAAGATTTGGATATCGACATTACCAACGAGTCGGTTTCGATCCGCGGGGAGCGGCGGCGGGAAACCTGCGCTCCCGAATCCGATTATCTCTACCAAGAATGCTACTGGGGGAGGTTTTCGCGGTCAGTGATTCTGCCGCAGGAGATTGACCCGGACAAAGCCTCGGCCGAAATGGACCAAGGAATTTTGAAAATCACTCTTCCGAAAATCAACCGCGAAAAAAGCAAAAAATTAAGGATAAAGGCGGTATAGAAATTTTGAAAAATTAAAAACGACGGCACCTTTCCCCAATGGGACGAGGGCCGCCGTTTTTGGAGATGGGGATCACCACGGCTCCCTCCCCCTACTTGGCCGACAGTGGCAGATTTCCGCCCCTGACGGCCGGAACTCATTCTGAATCCCGGCAATAAAGTCTCCTAAATCGTCCGGCTTGACGATTAGGAGACACTCCTGCCGGACCCTTTCGAGTCCGCCCAGGAGGCAGAGTATGACCTCCGGGGGCGCACCCCGCGCCTTGACAACATTCAAGGCTACGAGGTACCCCACGAGCAACTGGCCGCAGGCCTCGGGCAGCCCGCGAGCCAGCGCCCAAGCCCGCCCCCGCCTTAGAAAATCCTGGAAATAGGACCTTCTAATAGCGGGAGGAGGGCGAGACACGGCTCGAACGCCGTATCTCATCTTTCCTTCCCCCCTTTTCTAAAAGTAGGCCAGCTCAACCCCATAATCGGGTTGTTAAAGACCGCCGACCCCTATAAGTAATTATAGCAGATTACGCCTATTATTTTTTATATTTTATAGATTATTCTTTCTCCCACGGAAAATGAATCCATTTTGATTTTTTAGCGCGCAAGAAAAAATTCGGCTTTGTTTTAGCTCCGTCTTTTAAATAAATACTCGCGACAAGCGGTTTGGCTGAAAGAAAAAGCAACAGTTTTCGGACTGTCTCGCCGCTGTCAACAATATCGTCGACAACTAATGTCTCGTTGGAAATATCTTCTTTGTCTAAGACAATCGGGATATTGAGGCGGTGCGAAAGCGCGACTCCGAGAACAAGCCCGCCCCGCGGAAAACCGTAGATATTCTTCCTTCTCTTTTTCTTGGCCCAAACAGCGATTTTTCGAACATCGCTGTCGAATTGCGGCCAAGAATATTTTTCCTGATTTTTCGCCATTGATTTTATTATAGACCAAGTTGGTGGACGGCGACTATCGCCGCTCATTAACTGGATCTTAAAAAAACCAAAAAAAATGTCTTAGCGCTCTATTCTTAGTTTTAACGAAGTGAGCAGCGAAGGAAGGGCGGCAAATTCTGTTATAAAAATCAAAAAATCTAAAGCTATAAAGAGTGAGGCCGCCCCGGGCGGCCTCGAAACGGTAGCGTCGCGGGACAGTCTACTCGCTACTCGAGCGACCACCCCATCCTTCTTATTGCGTCGCATTCCACACAGAACTCACGCGGTTCGCGGACGTATTTTTCGGGCAACACGTCGGCGACTGCGTTACAACTGATACAGCGAACCGTTATGTCCGAACCGACGGGAAGGTTCCCGTTGGTGTTCTCGACCCCGGCGTAGATCCTGCGCCGCTCCGCGAGGGCTTCCTCGGCGAACTTCTTGCCCTTTGTGGTAGCCAGTGCCAACGGTCTTACCTCCTTCCGGGGGCTGGATTCGTCGCCGCGCTACGCGGCAACGATTATCGGCTGGCGCCGACTATTTAGAGATAAACATAATAATAATAATAATGTGTCAAGTACGAGGGGCCCAAAAATTTCTTTTCTGCTTTTAACAAAATCGGGGGGCTTTGCCCCGAAAACTCCGTACAATTTGGTTGCCTTGCCCCGACCGCGGTCGGGGCAAGGCATTGACTCTTCCTAATCAATGCCCGGGGTGGGAGTCGAACCCACAAACCCTTTCGGGTCAAGGATTTTAAGTCCTCCGCGTAAACCATTCCGCCACCCGGGCATTATGTTATTTGTTTTACCGCCTCTGGCGGGACGCTGAATTTTTCAGCCAATCTTCTCTCTCCGAAAAATTCGCGGAGGCCAGAGAGGGATTCGAACCCTCGCATAGCGGTTTTGCAGACCGCCGCGTTACCTCTTCGCCATCTGGCCGTCTAAATTCTATTTCTCCATTATTAATTTTTCAACTCTGGCGACGTTTTCCGCGCCTTTGTCAAATTCAAAGCGGATTCGCGGAACCGATATTATCCTCAATCTCTTAAAAAGCCGGCTCTGAAACTCGTTTCTCCGACTGTCTAAAATCCGTTTTGCTTCGTCTTCGACCCCTGACGGAAAAGAAACGAATTTTACCGCCGCTTCTTTCAAGCCCGGGGAGACTTCGACTTCGGTCAGAGTAACCAAAACTCCTGAAGGAAATTCCAAATCGCGCTCGACCATTCTGGAGAGCTCCGCCCTTATCAGGCTACTCAACCTCTCTCTGCGAAATTTCATCGCCTGCTTTGATTATAACCGCCGAATCAATCAAAATCCCGCACTCGTTCCCCGCCTCAACTTCTCTCACGTCCTCCTTGTTTTTCTGGAGATTGACTATTCTAGCCTCGCCCAGGATTTCATCGTTTCTTGAAATTTCGGCTTTTTTTCCGGTTTTTAGCGTTCCTTCCGCGACTTTCCCGCCGATTACCCGCTTCGCGCCTTTTTGACTGAAAATCGCCAAGACTTTGAGTCGGCCGGCAATGGCCGGCGCAACTGATCCCCCCAGATATTCCTCGACTGTTTTCACCAACTCGTAGATGACTTCCGAAGAAAAAAGCCTGACCTGGTGGTTTCTGATAAGATTCTCCGCCGCTTTATTGGGTTTGGTTCTGAAGCTCACTATCATCGCTTTGTTCGCGATGGCTGATTTCACGTCGCCGTCGGTGATTTCGCCGGCCGACGCCTCGATAATTCTCAATTTGTCTCCCAGAATATCCGACAGAACTTCGAGCGAGCCAGCCACATCAGCCTTCAAAATCGCCGGCGGCAAGCCAGAGCCATCGTCTTTTTCTCGTTGCGTTTTGAGGTCCTTCCGGGGGATAAGCTCGAAAAGTTTCGTTTCGTCGGCCATAAATTCCTCGCCGATTTTGGGCAGGTTTTCAAAACCGACAATCAAAGCCGGCGAAGAGGGCGCGAGTTCGTGAGCCGGCTGGCCCAAAAAATTTTCCAGGATTTTTATTTTTCCGCTGGCTGTCGCCGTGCAAATATCCTGTCCTTTTTTTAACAGGCCGTCTTTTATAATCGCCGAAACCACTGTGCCGCGCCGGCTGTCTTTTTTAAGCTCGATGATAAAGCCCTTGCCGCGAGCCAAAGAATCATAAGTCAAGCCCGAGACTTCTCCCAGAAGCAGAACCAAGTCGAGCAATTCATTGATGCCCTCGCCGGTTTTTGAGGAAACCGCCTGCCAGCTTACGTCTCCGCCATAGCCTTCGAGCAAGACGCCTTTAGCCAGCAATTCGTTCTGCGTTTTTTGGATATTGGCCCGAGAAGAATCAATCTTGGTGATGGCTACGACAAAAGGAGTATTGGTTTCTTTTAGGATTTTCAGCGATTCTTCTGTCTGGGGTTTTACGCCGTCGTCGGAGGCCACCACCAGAATCGCGATGTCAGCCACAGTCGCGCCTCTTTTTCTCATCGCCCGGAAAGCTTCGTGTCCGGGAGTGTCAATAAAAGTTATCCTCTCTCCTTCGGAAAGCGCTGCGTTAATCTGCTTATTGTCCGCGTTAATCTGCGTTGGCGTATGCCATATCTCGTAAGCGCCGATTGACTGGGTAATGCCGCCGGCTTCTTTCTCGGCCACTTTGGTCTTTCTGATCCAATCGAGCAAGCTAGTCTTGCCGTGGTCAACATGGCCGAGTACAACCACGACCGGCGGTCTTTTATTTATTTTTTGAGTTTCTTCGGCCATGATTTTGTAAAAATAGCAGAAAAATGCTATAAAAACAATACTTCGGGAGAGGTGCCAGAGTGGCCTAATGGGACACGGTGCTAACGTGTTAAGCTCGCAAGGGCTTCCAGGGTTCGAATCCCTGCCTCTCCGCCAAGTTTTACATTCAGCGAAATTGAAAGAAGTTGCCTCGGCGCGTTGCGCCTCGGCATGGTATTTTTCCGCAATTTGAAAGGCATTTTTGAAATCGCACGCCAGCGTGCGGTCGGCAATGCGGAAGTTCGAACCAACCTTTTTGAGAAAATCCCGAATCCTTTCGGGATTTTCTTGTTGAGCGTATTTTTCGGCTTGGTTGGCGTCTTTTAGAAAGGCAATGGCAAGTTCGAACCGATTATTGCTCTTTCGCCCAAAAGCGGTGATTTTTTCTTCCAAACCTTTTTTGGCGAGAATGAGCTTGTGCTTTTTGGTGGCATATTCCGTTTGCGACAAACTGCCATCTAGTTGTAAATCGAGCAAACGATCAAGTTTTGTTTCTATCTCCACAAGCTCATCTCTCGCTTTTTGGGCGAAAGAGCTTTCCGCTTGGGCAAGTTTCATTTTTTCGTTTTCAAAATAATTGATTGAAGCATTTGCCCAAGCGGAAGACAAAGAAACTTTTTTGATTTCTTCTTTTATTTGAGAAGTGATGGCGTCCTCTCTTGCGTACCTTTGTGAGCAAGGATTTTTCCGTTTAGTACATCGCAAATAGTTATGACCTTTTTGCGTTTCGGTGGTAATGAAACAGCCACATTCTCCGCAACGGAAAAATCCTCTAAAAATGTATGGTTTTAGTTTTGGTGATTTTGGTTTGCTTTTGTTCGCCATCACTTCTTGAACAGAATCAAAAAGTTTCTTTGTGATAATCGGTTCATGCTTTCCGTCATACAATTCGCCGTTATATTCAATCATGCCGTAATAGATTTTATTTTTCAGCATGTATTGATAATTTGAGACGGAAAGCATTTTGCCTTTCTTGCCAACCAAGCCCAAGGAATTGATAATTTTTCGGATTTGAGCGAGGGGGTATTCGCCAGTTGAGTACATTTCAAAAGCCCGCTTGATATACTTTGCCTTTTCTTTGTCTATGGCGATACAGCGGGCGTTTTTGTCGTTCACATAGCCAAGTGGCGCCCAAGCGGGCCAAATTCCAGTTCGCAATTTTTGGCGAATACCCCTCTTTATATTTTCCGAAAGATTATCCACATAATATTTTGATTGCCCAAAAGCTATGGACAACATAAATTTTCCCTGTGGTGTCGGATCAAACCAAAAAGTAGGAAATTTTAGCGTGGTTATTTTCCCAGTATCTACCAAGTAAATTATCCGTCCGCCGTCTATGCTATTTCTCGCCAATCTGTCGGGGTGCCACGCTAAAATTCCTTCTGCTTCATTTTTCTCTATGCTCGCTATCATATCGTTAAAAATTTCTCTGCCCGGCTCTTTGGCGGTTTTGCTTTCCACAAATTCACGGACGATATTCAGCCCTTCTTTTTTGGCATATTCTCGCAATTCAAACATTTGCGCCTCAATACTCAAAACCTGCCTTTCGGGTTCGTCCGTGGATTTACGAGCATAGAGAAAAATATTTTTGGTTTGTAAATTTATGTTATCCATATTGTTTTGAAATTAGTTTTTGGGCAATCAAAGACAAGGTGAATTGCGAAGCAAGAGAGAGTGCCCTGGGGCAAAAATACGCTCAACCTTTCGCTGAAAGCGAAAGAAAAAAGATTGGTTTGCAAAATTTCATTTTGCCAGAGCTTCGCTCTGCGAACTTCCGCATTGCCGACCGTACGCTGGCGTGCGATTTTAAAAATGCCTTTCAAATTGCGGAAAAATACCATGCCGAGGCGCTTTGCGCCGAGGCAACATCTTTCAATTTCGCTGAATGTAAAACTTGGCGGTGTTTTTTGGACGAAGTTCGAACATCAATCAAAAAACGACCGCCTTCGCTTCGCCGTAGCCTTGGCGAAGGCGAGCTTCGCTCAAGTTATGCGAAGCTTCGGCGTGACGAAGTCCGCCTTTGATATACCGAAGTTTAGAAGAAGGCAATTATTTCATGTATTATATCTACAGTTTAGAATGTAAATATAATAAAGCGATGGGCCCGTAGCTTAGTTGGCAGATTTACCCGCCTCTGGCGGGGCGCCATACTTGTCCATCCGCCTAAACTTTAACGGGCCTATAGTTTAATGGTAGAACACTACATTTGCAATGTAGAAGCGGCAGTTCGATTCTGCCTAGGTCCACCCTCGTAAATAAAACAAAACAACTTTGCTTTTACAGACAGAGTTGTTTTGTTTTATTTACGAGGGTGGTGTTTGTATGATACTGTTCGGACTCATTTTGAGCAAAATCCCGACTGATTTACCTAGTCATTCAGGTAGTCATTCGCCCTACCTCGGAATGACTACCCTCTGTTTCTGAATCTGCCCATCATTCCTCGCTTTTCTGACTTCGCCCACTCAAAATCTCTACCCCGACTTCACTCCTCTTAACCCCCGTTCCACGCTTGTGCTGTTTCCCACAAAGTCCGCCTTCGGCGGACTGGCTCGCCGCCCTGCTGGGCGGCTCGCAGGTCGCCGAAATTCCTCCCCTTAAACCCCTCCTTTCGGCTCATTATTCAGTCAAAATTAATGCTTTACAACCCTAACCACGACACCCTCTTGGTCTTCAAAATTCTTAACAAATTTTTCTATATCTCTTATGCAACCCACATCATAAACCACAAAAACGATATTTCCGTATCTCGTTTTATAAGCAAGGATATCGTCATTTATCTCCGCTATAATCTCTTTCTCGCGTCCATTGCGATTGCAAAATTTAATCTCTACAGCAAGTCCCGCCTTCTCCATCGTAAAATCAGGCGTATAAGTTTTTGAAGAGTACTCTATTCGTTCACTTTCTCTTGAAAAAGAAATATCAGCTCCAACGAGCAAACTTTCAAAAACATCTTGAACCTCATGCTCATTTGCAGGTTCCTTGCGAATGACCTTTCGCAATTTGTGTTCGGCAAGGTTGATGATTTTCAAAATCAAACTCGTTTCGGGGCTGGTGTCTTTCCCACGATAAACAGCAGATATCTCTTTTTCTTCAAGTTCTTCCTTGGCCGCCAAAAGCAAACCACGCGCAACTTCTAAGTGTCCGACATAAGCTTCTTGGTGAATACGTTTGAGATCGCTATCCATATCAAAACTGTCAACCATAAAAGTTCCTTCCCGCCTCCAAGTGAGTGTACAAAAAGTCGCATAGTATTCCGAATTATCTCCAAAGACTTCTCTCAAAAATCTTCTCGTTTTTGCGAGCCACTGTATATGTTCGCTTGAATTACGTTCATGAGATTTTAGTGCTTCCGCTTGCTCGGTTAGCGTGTCCAACTCCTTTAATGCTGTTTCTTTAGTCCAGTTCATATTTTTATTTTTTAATCTTTATCTTATCCCAAGATTGTTCTGCTCCATCATATAAACCCTTAATTATCGCCGCCAAGCGAAACTGCGCTTCTTGGTTTAGATCATGGGTGTTAACACCGATCCGCTCGCAGAATATATAAACTAGAGGACCTAGCATCAATTTTTGTTTCCAAGCGTTTTCAGACCAAAGTCTATAATTAACCCTCGCGATGCGGTCGTCATTTTCAATCTCTAATTCTTTGGCGGCTTCAATATTTTCCTTAGTCAAATTTTCTCTCATATTATAATTGAAACTCAAATTCATTTTTCCGAGACTGGTGAGCCAATGAAGCGTTACACTATCAATCATATTATTATAAGGTTCCATTCCAGCCCAAATATCATCTCGTCCTTTTTCATGGAGATAGTGCTTCGTGAAATCACTTTGAACGACAACATTTTTACCGCTAATAAATTTATGTGTCCATGCAAGCGCAAATAATTCAAAACGCAAAACTTTTATTTCCTCATTCAATTTTTCAGAATCAATTTTGGCAAATTCTGGGTATACCTCAACAATATTCTTTTTAACGACATCGGAAAATACATTACCAGCGTCAATTTTTCCGATTACTGGGTTTAAAATTTGAGTGTCATAAAAATCACGACAAAAATCCTCTAGCCCGACTTCTTGTTTTCTTGAAAAAAATGACATAGTGCTTTTTACTTAATCTTAAATTCTTTTAGCATTGTTTTGATTATATCGGCTTTTACAATCGCTTTTGCTAATTTGAAAGCCGCAAATCTTTTTCCTTCAACCTTTTTATCTTTTAGATTTTCACCAGAATACAATTCGGCAAAGGTTGAACATAATAAAAGTTTCAATTCTTCTTCAGTATTGTTAGGCTTTTTTTCATTTGCTTCTACTGCACCCAATAACTTTCCAAGTGTATTGGCCTTTCTCTTAATTTCGTTTTCGTCCAAATGCTTCACCTCATTAAGAAATCGGGTGTATAAAAATCCGACAGCTTTTCCGGTCTCCTCATTTGAGATTTTGCCACTAAAGTTTACCTGACAGCTTATCATTAAATCGGCAATGATAAGTGAATACCCAAGCTCTTTTAGTTCCGCCGCGTCATCCTTATCTAGGACCTTAAATTCATCGGCCATTGGAATCAACTTCTCAGAATTAGCATCATAAAAATTTACGCTGTTGAAGATAGCATCTCCAACAAATTGTCCGAAATCAATACTTTTCTTTAAAAAAACCATATTTGAAAGTTATTTTAATAATTCGTCTGCCGAGACACCTAGAGCCTTTGCTAACTTATCTAAAACTGCGATAGTTATATTCTTTTTGCCGCCCTCAATCGCACTCATATAACTTCTATCCATATCTAACTTTCGGCAAATGTCACCTTGTGTCATTTTATTTCTAGTCCTTATTTTCTTGATGTTTGCGCCTAGTTTTTTGGATATTTGAGGCATATTCACATTTATACATTATCAACTATTGCTTTTTTACTCAATATGGACTTATAATTCTATATGTAAGTGAGGGGAGGAATTTCGGCGACCTGCGAGCCGCCCAGCAGGGCGGCGAGCCAGTCCGCCGAAGGCGGACTTTGTGGGAAACAGCACAAGCGTGGAACGGGGGTTAAGAGGAGTGAAGTCGGGGTAGAGATTTTGAGTGGGCGAAGTCAGAAAAGCGAGGAATGATGGGCAGATTCAGAAACAGAGGGTAGTCATTCCGAGGTAGGGCGAATGACTACCTGAATGACTAGGTAAATCAGTCGGGATTTTGCTCAAAATGAGTCCGAACAGTATCATACAAACACCACATTACAGAATTAGCAGAAAAATTTGATTCGGTGCTTCGCACCTCATTGGGCAAATCGGCAAGGAAATTAAAGGGTTTTCTGAAATCCACCGAGAGCGTTCCCGAAGCGAGACGGCGGTTCTACAAATAAAATTTGTTTTGCGCTCCGCGCAAGAGCCGATGGGAGATTTTATAAATTGTCGTGAATAATACTCGAGTTCCCTAATCTATTCTTAGAGGAATAAGAAGTCCCGTGTAAAGAAATATTATGGTGAGCACCACAAAAATAGTTATAGCAACCATGAGAAGGAACTTAAAAAACCTTTTCCAACTCCAATCCGCCATTTCTTTAAATAATTATTTCACGACTATTTTTAGCTATTATACACTTTATGATTAAATACTTCATCTACTGTAGAAAATCGTCAGAGGAAGAAGAACGGCAGATCATCTCCATTGAAGCCCAGCTTACGGAACTTCGTGATTTTGCCAAAAGTCAGAGCTTATTTGTGGTTAAGGAATATACCGAGAGCAAGACCGCCAAAGACCCGGGCCGGCCCGTATTTAATCAAATGCTTGAGGGTATAGAGAAAGGCAAGGCACAGGGCATTTTAGCGTGGAATCCCGATAGGTTAGCGAGGAATAGCATAGACGGAGGCAAAGTCATTTACTTGGTGGATACTGGTAAAATTGTATCGCTAAAATTCCCTACTTTCTGGTTTGAGGCTACGCCTCAAGGCAAATTTATGCTTTCAGTAGCTTTCGGTCAGGCCAAGTATTACACCGACAATTTGAGAGAAAACATTTTGCGAGGTATACGGCAAAAAATCAGACGGGGTGAGTTATCGGCAAAAGCTCCGATTGGATATTTTAACGAGCCGAGATTACGGACGATTGAGCCGGACAAAAAAACTTTTAGAAAAGTCAAAGAAAGTTTGGAAGCATATGCCTCCGGACAATACACACTTACAGCCATTCGGGACAAAATGTTTTCTCTTGGGCTTGTTGGCAAAGACAGCAAGCCGTTGCACCTCTCCTCTATTCAACGCATACTCACCAATCCTTTTTATTACGGACATTTTCGGTATCGCGGAGAAATGCACGAAGGATCGCATAAGCCGATGATTTCCAAAAAACTTTTTGACCGGATACAGGAAGCACTTGTCGTTAATGGAAAGCCCCGCAAAAAGCGAGGACCTAAAAACTTTCAATTTCTCGGGTTTGCTACTTGCGGCGAGTGCGGCTATGCGATTACGGCGGAACGAAAAATAAAACGAAATGGCAAGATTTATCACTACTATCATTGCACTTTCAAAAGCAAAACTGTTGTCTGTTCGCAAACCCGCTTTTTGCGGGAAGAAGTTTTAGCCGAGCAAGTAAAAGAGCTTTGTCAAAAAGTTTCCTTGCCTGATGAGTGGCGAGAAAAGTATTTAGAGAGATTGGATAAAGAGACGGGCGAAGCCCGCCATTCATCAGACATTTTCGTTCAAAATCTGCGTAATGATATTTTCGTCATTAAGACAAAGCTGGAGCGACTTACAGATGCATATCTGGGCGAGGCGTTAGAGCTTACCGAGTATCAGGAGAATAAGAACAGATTGATGGCGGAAAAGAGAACACTGGAGGAAAAATTAAGCGATTTTGAACGAAAAGGAAATCAATGGCTCGGACTCATGCGAAACTGGATTATTGAAGCCAACCAAGCCATAAATCTTTCTAAACAAGAAAATCTGCCTGCGATGAGAGATTTTCTTGTTTCCATCGGCTCGAACCGCCGCCTTGCTTCGGGAACGCTCTCGGTGGAATTCAAAAAACCTTTTAATTTCCTTGCCGATTTGCCTCAAGAGGTGCGAAGCACCGATAAAAATTTTTCTGCTAATTCTGTAATGTGGACCTAGGCAGAATCGAACTGCCGCTTCTACATTGCAAATGTAGTGTTCTACCATTAAACTATAGGCCCGTTAAAGTTTAGGCGGATGGACAAGTATGGCGCCCCGCCAGAGGCGGGTAAATCTGCCAACTAAGCTACGGGCCCATCGCTTTATTATATTTACATTCTAAACTGTAGATATAATACATGAAATAATTGCCTTCTTCTAAACTTCGGTATATCAAAGGCGGACTTCGTCACGCCGAAGCTTCGCATAACTTGAGCGAAGCTCGCCTTCGCCAAGGCTACGGCGAAGCGAAGGCGGTCGTTTTTTGATTGATGTTCGAACTTCGTCCAAAAAACACCGCCAGTTAGGAAATGAAGTCATTGGCTCGCCCGCTCCCACTTCGCCGAGGCTTCGGCGGACAAGTACGCGGGCTCGCCAGCCGTTTTTCGGGGAAATTTCAAGCCGTTTTGAATTCAGCCTGCCATGAGCTTGTCGAATGGTAAGGCCAAAAGCGGGCTTTTTGGGATGTTATTTTAAAATCTTGTATTTTATGCTACGTTTGCGCTACACTAAGAAATGTTAAAAGTCGCCTTTATTTAATATTTAAAACTACAATTTGAACATGGGGGAAGGGTCAACTGAGAAGCCGCACGAAATCGCTCCGTCATCGGGGATGGAGTCGTTGCGGGAAGATTCGACAAAACCAAGGCGATGCTTAGAAAGATTATTGAAAGGGCAAGCAATAAAAGCAGCTAAGACGAAAGGAAGGGAGACGATGCGACAACTTCAGTCAGAAGCGAAAAGACAAGAACGAAACAGGTCAATAGAAGAGCGGTGGCAAGCCCGGCAAGCAAGAACAAGAGAAGAAGAAGAGAGGTACCGAAAGCGAGTAGTGAGGCTATGGGGAAAACTTGCGGCAAAACTCCCCGCCGTCCCAAGAGCTGTTGAGCGTGGAGACTTTGAGCTTGCATGGCGCCTGCTTGAAGGGTGGTTAGGTAGAAAGAGCTCTCCATATAGGCCTGCTCTCAGAGAAAGGATATCTTTTTACATCCAGGGCTTGATTGCAACAGGCGATTCAAAAATGCGGGAGCTCATCGAAAAGTATGGGGTAGGTATCTTAGATTATATCAGTTTAGAAAAGCTCAGCACGCTGCCCCTAGAGATTACCCGTTCTCCTAAGGATCAAGGGTTTTTCCGCTCTCCTGCCGACCGAAAGAGACTCATCGGTGAGTTGTCCGACTATGATCTCGCGTCAGCACAATCCATCGGCGAGGAACTTGTAAGACGTGGGCTAATGAACCCTGAAGATGTTCGGAAGACATTGTCTAGATCGGCAACTCACGCCGTTAGAAAAACTTTCCTTAGTTGGGGTCCCGTCGCTGCCGAAAGTAGAGCAAAGCGTTTTACACAGCAAGGATTGCTAACCCCAGAAGAGGCCGAACAAGTGCTATCTGAACTTGGAATCAAAAAAGAATAAATAGGATTAAGAAAGAAGGGGGTGTTTAGCGTCAACCATTCGACAAAGTAGCTTATTGATTTTTTGTAAACCCTTGCCAACTCCGCCAACTCTACCGCATCAACATCGCGCTCGCCTCGTTCTGTCTTGGATAAATACCCTTGCGGTCTTTTGGGCTTTTTACCAGCTCCCGCTTGGGTCAGCTCCGTCTCGAGACGACAGAGCGGAGTTTTGCGGTCAATTTTCAGTATTTTGCCGAATATTTTTTCGACACAGATATATTAATATGATAAATACTATTGCGGCATGAATTTTTTGGCTTTGTTTTGCGAAACGGAACGCCAGAAGCGGGCTTTTCAGAATTTTTATTGATTAAATTCATTTTATTTTGATAGTATTGAATCGCAATCAAACATCAAAAAATACAGAAAAGGGCTCGGTATTTCGCAGAATAAGCTCTTAAGGCTCGCTGACATTGTTTGCAATGTGATTATTAAAATTGAATCTGGCGCGACGCCAAATCCGACTATTGAAATAGTGGTAAGAATCGCGAAAAGGTGGGGTATCTCAATCGATAAATTAGTAAACGAGTAATATGTGGTTCTATATTGCGTTAGTTACATCGCTTATCTCCGCTGTTTCTATTATTCTCAACAAGAGAATTTTAAAAAGAGTTAGTCCGTCTGTTTTGACTTGGTGCACATTGGTTTTAGCCACGCCGATTATCGCAATCTTTGCCATAAAAGAAGGCGTTCCAAATTTAAATGTTTTGTTTGTTGTTGGCGTTGTCGGTTCGGTTCTTTTTTACACTGTTTCAAAAATTGTCCAATTTCGAGCGATGAAGATTGCCGACTTGTCAGCAATCTACCCTCTTGTTTCTCTTGGGCCTATATTCACGCTGCTGGTTGCTTTTCTTCCCCCGCTAAATGAAAGACCTGGGTTCATCGCTATCGTTGGAGTTTTGGTAACTCTGTTCGGAACTTATATTTTGAATGCAAGCAACGCAAAAGAGGGATTATTAAAGCCGATAAAGTTATTGTTTGAAAATAAAGCGTCGGCTCTGATGATTTTTTCAGTGCTTGTTGATAGCGTTGTCGTAGTTTTTGACAAGCTTGCCATAAACAATACTCTGCCAAAAAATACGACTTTTGTTCTTTTGGTTGAAGATATTTTAGTCGTTATCAGCTTGTTGCCAATTTTGTTTTTAAAAAACAGGAGCTTTACGCGAGAAATTTTTGACAACAAAAGATTATTTGTCATTCTTGGCATCCTAAATGCGTTTTCAATGATTCTAGCTTTTTCGGTTGTCGGAGAAGGAAGCGTCGGCGTTGTCTCGACAATTCTGAAAGCGCAATTACCTTTTGTTTTGTTATTCAGTTTTCTTTTCTTCAAAGATAAACCGAAATTTGAAACAATCATCGGAAGCATTATAATGATTTTAGGTGTTGTTCTAATAAAAATCGGATTGTAAGAGAATCTGTCCCAAAAAAGTAAAAGTGTTATTCTTTCGATAGAAAACAGCGTAATTAAAGGCCGACGAATATAATTAAATTGATAAATTAACGCAAAGAACATGGCAAACAAAAAAGGTTCATACCTTATTATCGCTATTTTAGTTTTAATCGTTATCGGCGGCGGGATATTCTTCTTGAGCAATAAGGACGTAAAAGAAGAAACTCAAGCGCCGGCGACCGAAAGCGGAATGGTTGATTGCGGCAAAGCGAAAGATCCCGGGTGTTTCATAAACAGAATGAACGGCTGTCTGCCCGTAACTGTTAAAATGACCGGATCGGATAATACAACAGAAATTGACCTGACGGTTCTGGGAATAGAAAATGAAAAATGCCATTTCCAGAGAAAGATAAACAACGTCACCGACCTTAATTGTTATTTCCCGAAAGGGACCATGAACTGGAACACTATTGACCAAACTTTTGGGAATGATAAGGGTTTGCAAAAAGTAGTTGACGATAACTGTAAGTCGGGGTGGTAATCAGTGGTATAATAAATCAAAAGGTCGAAATAATTAATAATACATCTGTATAAGTAATAATATGCGAACTATGAAGAAGAATTTTTTGATTTTTATAATAGTTGCGGTGGGTGTAGCGGGTTACTATTTTATAATCAAAAAAACTGTGAAGCCCATTGTCTGGGACGGCTCTTACAAAATGACCGGGAATCTGACTTGCGAGGGTGATTTCCCCAATCTTACTACCATACCGATGACCTCGACCGTTGTCGTCAGCAATAATAAAATAGTGGAGCAGGTTGGAGAAACCGTAAAAAGTTTTGCTATTGATAAACACGGTAAGGCGACGGAGCTTATAGAGCCGACCAAGAGCGGAGACGTAACCGCTGGCGGCAAGGCCGATTATCAATTCTACGAGGAAGACGGCGCCTATAAGTTTACTTCCGATGGCGCGGTGGATATGAACATCGTCAAAAGCGGCAAAACTTATTCCTCGACTTGTAAAGGAACTGTCACCGGCATAAAACAATAAAATTGAAACTTACGCCAAATAATCCGTCTGAACGTAGAAGGCGGATTATTTGGTTTTACAAAGAAAGATCGTCCTCTCCACCTTTCTCCTCTTTATCCTGCTAGCAACGGAACTCGCCCTCTGTCTTTGTAAACAATCGCGGCTGGATTATAATAAAAATTAGAAGATAGGATGAAAAAAGCGAGAATAAAAATGGATTTATTCGCTATTAAAAAAACAATAGAGGGAAATCCGGTGGCCTTGGCCACGGTTATCAATGATAACAGACCGAACGTAATCGCCGTTTCTTGCGTGAAGGTGGTTTCCGCAAGCGAACTCTTAATTACCGACAATTTTATGAAGCAAACCAAAGAAAATCTCGCCAAAAACAAAAATGTCTGCTTGGCTGTCTGGGATAGAAGCTGGAAAGGCTACAAACTGATAGGCGAAGCCAGATATTTTTCCTTTGGCAAGTGGAAAAACTTTGTCGAGAAAATGAGAGAGAACAAAAACCTGCCGGCCAAAGGCGCCATTCTCGTCAAAATATCAAAAATTATTCCCTCGGCTTAAAGAGCTATTGAATATCTGGTAATTTACGGCAAAGCTAAGGCTCATTTATAAGTTTCTTGGGCACGTTTGTTTAAATTTTTAATTTGTTGTATTTTGAAATTCTATGAACGCCGTCTACCGCCATTTCACGAAAACAGTTGATGATTACGACACGGTGGCTGACCGGGTGGTTATGAAAAATAATGAACTGCACCGCTCTTTAATCGAAGCCCTCCCCCCTTTTTTTTAACCCGAAAAAACAACTGAATATTTTGGATTTGGGCAGCGGTACCGGCTATGGAATGACGCTCGCCTTAAAAAAATTTCCCAAAGCTAAAGTCACCGGCATAGATTTTTCGCCGCGAATGATCAATAAATCCCAGAAAAAACTCAAGGCTTTTTCCAAAAGGATAAAATTAGTCAAAGGCGATTTTCATAAAATAGGTTTAGGCGGAAAATATGAGGCGATTGTCTCGGCCGTCACTATCCACAATTCTCCCCATAAAGAAAAAACTAAATTATTCAGGAAGATTTTTAATTCATTGGCCAAAGGCGGCTTTTTCGTCAATGCTGATTTTATCGAGGGCGAAACCGCCGAATTGGACAATTGCTACAGAAGAATCTACAGAGAATTTTTAGAAAATAAATTGTCGGGGCAAGAGCTCAAAATCTGGCTAAAACACGCTTTTGAAGAAGACCTGCCGATGAAACTTTCCCGACAATTTAAAACTCTCCGAAGCTGCGGTTTCAGCCAAACAAAACTAGTCTGGCAATTCAATAACGAAGCGGTGTATATCGCCGGAAAGTAAAAAAACGAGGAGAACGCCGCCGGAGGCAGGAGGCTAAAAATTATTTGCTTATGGAATATGCTATAATTGTTTTATTATTAAAGGTCGCGTTATTTATAAATCATTATTATGAAAGCGATTGTTTTGCTTAGAACCAACCCCGGCTTCGGACAAAAGGCTTATGAAAAGATAAAAACCTGCGCCAAAGACGCGTCAGGCGTCAAAATCCACTCGCTCGTCCACTGCTTCGGCAGGTTTGACGGAGTGATTGTTTCTGAATTTTCCGATTTGAAGAAATTGAACGTTTTTACCGAAAAACTGCGAAAAGACGGCGTGTTTCAGACTGAAACGCTCATTGCCGTCGACTAAACGGCTTAACCTGAAATTCGAGTTGCTAAAAACTTAGATAAAAAAACTGTTTAAAAAACAGCCGATTGTCGGTTGAGGCAGATTAAGCAAAACAGCTTTCGCGAAAACAATGCTAACTAGCGAAAAGTTAAAGGCGAAACTAAAAGATCGCCTGACAAAGCAAAAAAACGATTTTGCCGCCAAAGCGGTGCATTTCGTGAAAACTCCCTTGAAGCAAGGGGTAGAGCTCGCCATCGGGCCGAACAGACACAGGGTGGACAGAAAATCCTTCCTGGTGATTATCGACGAAGCCCCGGGCGCCTACTGGACCCACCCCGTATCCTACGAACTCCACGACGTGGAAACCGACGAAGTCAGAGTCATCCGCGAGCAATATCCGCTGGAAAAACCCAGTTTTAAGGGAAGTCTGGTTACTCTGCACGCGCCGGATTTCGCGCCTCTCAAGAGAATAAAAAAAAATTTAAAACTCCCGGCTGACCTCCGAAAAAAAATAAAGAAACTAGGGAAGAATATCTGCGCCATCTCCTATGATTTGCTTCGTCCTTGCGCGGCCCACAAACACGCTCTTTTCGTGGCCGGAATGGACAATATGCCGGACTTCCACAACGACTTTGTCAATATGCGGAACGTCCTTGTCGAACGCTACGGCTATGACCCCGGGAATATCGTGGTCCTGATGGGAGACGGAACCGGCTATCCGGATTTGCCGGCCGGAGCAGGAACAGTGCCCAGCCTAGAAGCCGCTCTCGACGCTTACGCTCCCGGCGGTGGCCGCGAACTCGGCCCTAACGACACCTTATTCCTCTACACCTTCAACCACGGCGGCTGGAACGGAGCCAATTCTTATCTCTGCATGCATCCCAACTGGGATTCCTATTACGACTATGAGCTGCTTCCGAAATTAAACAACATCCACTGCGGCAATCTGATTGTAGCTATGAACCAGTGCCACAGCGGCGGGTTTATAAACGACGTCATAGGCTCTGCCGGACCCGCCAATATCGCTATTATGACCGCCTGCCTCGATACGCAGAGCGCTTACCGATGCGCCTCTGGCGGAAACCACGGCTATTTCTCGGTCGTGCTCTACACCGCACTTAACTGGGGTTTTCCGGCGGCTGTTGATCCGGCTTTTCCGGGATATGTGGCCGGCCCGATCATGGCTCACGACTTAAACCATGACGGCATGATTTCCGCTGACGAAGCCTGGCATTTTACCCACGATATGATGTTCGCCAATCACTTTGCGACTATCGGCGGCTGGGAAACTCCGCAGTGGAGCGAATCTCCGGCTGGCGCAGGCAATAATTTATTCTGGGGCAGACCAACGCTCGAGATAAGAGACGGCAACCCGTGGTGGGAAAGCCCGGATGTTTATCTTCACGACCCCGCGGTTATCCCGACTGACGCCACCGCCGATCCCGCAAATCCGGCCAACTGGGGAGACAATTACCATCCTGATACTCAAAACCGCGTTGTCGGCCGCATCTTCAACAACGGCTGCTCTCCCTGCCGGAACATTACCGTTGAATTCCGGGTTACGTCTTTCGGCGCCGGCGGCGGAATATCGCTTATCGGCACTTGCCCCGTAACCAACATCGACCCGGGCGGTCACGCTTTTGCCTGGGTTGACTGGAATTTTCCGAGCAACCTGATCCACCGCTGTATTATGGTGCGGGCTGACTGCGTTGCCAGTCCGGCCCAGCCATTCGGCGCCCCTATTCCTTCGGACGACCACCAAGCGCAACGCAATGTGGACCCGCTCTATGCCGCGCCAGCCGGTTATGGAACCAAAGGAGGGGCTAAAAAAACAAAGGAGGCGGAAAAAATCATAGAGCGCACCTTTGTTGTTCGGAACGCCCTGAACAGACCGGGCGCTTTTGCCGTTTCCCTGGCTAAAGACAGCGCCAAAGCCAGAGCCCAGAAAACTAAAACCGGAGCCAAAGGAAATATTAAGTTTGAATTGCCCAAGGCCAGAGCTTCGCATGCCGCGACTCTGAAACCGAAGAAAACCGAAGAAATAAAAGTCCGCTTCACTGTTCCGGCCCAGGCAAAACCAGGAGAAAAATTCCGCTTCCCCATAGAGATCAAAAGGACGAGGCCCGAGCCAGAAGTGATCGGCGGAGTAACCTTTACCTTGGAAATAGCCGCCGGACGTTTGGAGGGCCGGCTGAAAAAGGCGAGAGAAGGCACGGTTGTTATCCAGAACGTGAAGCAACCCGGCTCAAGATATACAACCTCGATAGACAAAGGCGGCAAATTTTCCTTCAAAAACATCGACCCGGGTCCTTACCGGATTCTCGCGCAATCGAAAAAGAGCCGTATTAAGGCTTCGGTGTTTGTGAAACCGAACGCGCTCACCAAAATAACACTGGGAGAGAAACCGAGGAAAAAAGCGAAGGGCCGATAAACCGACTCTTAACGAAGCCCTAGAAAAACTAAAAACAGCCTGCCTGGCGCCGGCTGTTTTTAGCGCGAGCCGACCGAAAACTAAAAAATTCTTGTAAAACCAGAATCCTCTGTCTAAAATATCCTTGAGTTGATTCAAAAAATGTTAAAAAATGACAGGCGCGATAATTAACGCCGGAGCGATTATTTTGGGAAGCGCGGCCGGGCTCGCGCTCTCTTCGCGGCTGCCCGAGAGAATAACCAAGATCGTTTTCCAAGCCCTCGGTCTATTCACCTTGTTTTTGGGAATTGATATGGCCGGGAAAACCGATAATTTTCTCGTAATGGCTTTGAGTATTACTTTAGGTTCGATAATCGGAGAATCGCTGGATCTCGACAAAGTTATAAACAACTTAAGCGAGGCTGTTAAAAGAAAAATAAAGCTGAAAAGCGATAAATTTTCCGAGGGTTTTATCACTTCTTCTCTGATATTTTGCACCGGCTCGATGGCCATTTTAGGCGCGATCGAAGAAGGCCTGGGAGGAAAACCGAGCTTGCTTTTAACCAAAGCTGTTTTGGACGGCTTTGCTTCGATCTGCTTTTCAGCTTCGCTCGGAATCGGCGCGATGTTCTCGGCTCTGCCGGTTTTCGTGTACCAAGGCGGGCTCACGCTCGCCGCCGGATTCTCTCAAGGCTTTTTTACCGAACCGGTGGTGAATGAACTTAGCGCTGTCGGCGGCCTGCTTTTGGTGGCAGTGGGAATGAATATCTTGGGAATTACCAAAATAAAAACCGCGAATTTCCTGCCCGGGTTGGTGGTGGCGGCTTCGCTGGCGTATTTATTCCTATAAAACTATTCTTCAGCAAAAAAATAATCAGGGCTGTGGCTAAAAACTTAACAGAAAAAATTAGCTTAGTCTGGCGCTCGGCCGGCAAACAATGCCAGGAAATCCAGAGAATCGGTTTTGCCGTCTACCTCAAAAAAAACGGCCTTGACATCAGCCGTTCTTTTGAAGCGCCGAAAACCATAAAAAAGAACGGCGCGGTTCTAACGTGTATGGACGAACGAACGCCCGGCGTCTTCCGTATTTCGGGCAGCGGCATTATCTTCGGCGTTGATTATACGGTGAAAATAATTAAAAAAGCCTCGGGGTGCGGCGCGCGCATTAACGCTGTTTCTTGGCATAAAGGTTGCGGCGCGGCCAAAAAATACGCCGAGTTAAATGGTCTCGACAAAACCCAAGCCGATAAATACGCCCAAGAATTCGCCGAAGAAGTCAGCCGAAAACTTAAAGAACAAGGGGCTAATATTGCCGCCAGCGAAACTAAAGTCCTGCCGCCCAAAAATTTTCATAACGCCATTTGCGCTTATGCTGATTTTACCGGCAGATTTAATTCGGGAAAAATCAAAAAACTGCCCAGGGGGTTTCAAATCAGCGCCAAATATCACGAAGATAAAATTAAAAACGGCGTCGGTAAAACCAGAATCAAAAGTCCGGCCATTTACGACACTCTTCTTGCTTTGGATATAGCTTTTAATCCGGCCGGACACGGTTTTGGCAAAAGGTTTTCTCCCAAACGGCCGTTTAGAATAATCACGCTCTGCGACCGAAAAGAACGAAGTCAAGCTAAAAAGTTCCAAGGCGACTTAATGAAAATAGTCAAAACTCGGTATGGCGAACGAACCGTTTTTGCTTTTCTGGAAATCGCCTGATCCCCTCAAAAGATTGATTTCAGACCAAGTTAAAGTTAAGCTTTTTAATAAAAGAGCGCGTTCGCCTACAATTTTCGTCTCCATAGTCAACGAACAAGAATATCCTTTTCTTCGGATGTCCCTATAGCTCAACGGATAGAGCGCGGCCCTGCGAAGGCTGAGATCGAGGTTCGATTCCCCGTAGGGACGCAAAAATGAAGCGGAGCAATATAGGCTATCCACCCACCGGCAGAAAGCAAAACTTCCTATCTTTCGACTAAAGAGGATAGAATGAGAAGCGATACGCGAGAATAGCACAGTGGCAGTGCGCCTGCCTTCTCCCGAAACGATTTGGGCGAAACGAAGTGAATTTTCGAGGATCCCGTTGCCTGCGATCGATTGTTATATTAGGACTCAATATTATTATGCGGGGTTAGTATAGTGGCAATATGGCTCTCTTCCAAGGAGCAGACGCGAGTTCGATTCTCGTACCCCGCTCCACAATTAGACTTTCCGATTTTTGACCAACCATTTGGTGGGCGGCACGAAGTGCCGCCCATTGGTTTTCCCCAAACAAATCCTCTCCGCTCGGCGCGCGTAAGCACGCCTCGCGGTTGGCCAAGACGAGGTTCGAGCCGAACACTTGTTCGGCAGCAACCTTTTTAGCAAAAAGGTTGCTATCCCTTGCGGTTTTCTCAAGGTTTGAGGCGACTTTTATCCATTCTGCCATCGGTTCGAGCCAACCATTCTGCCTTTGTTCAAGGTTGGTCATTTATTCTTCCAGCGACTTCTTTTCGGAAAGGAGTTTGGCTTTTTCAGCGCGATAGATTTCTCGGTCAATGTCTTGCTCCAAATAACCATCAAGAAGTCGCTGGAGCTTATTACATTTTTAATTACTTGCCCCTTTATATCTATTCTGGTATTATATGGGCGACTATGGCTCTTAACCGTAAAAAGTATCAGAATGCCGTTCTGTACTTATGCCAAAAACTTGGCGGTGAAGTACGCGGCAAGAAAAAGTTGGCGAAATTGCTTTATTTCGCTGATTTTGATTTGTACGAAAAAAGGCAGCAGCCCTTAACGGGAGACGTGTATAAAGCTTTCCCGATGGGTCCTCTGCCGTCAGCACTTGAACAAGTTACTGCGGAAATGACCAAAAAGAAATTACTTATCGTTGAAAATATTAGGGAGCACGATGATTATAATGCAACGGAAGTTTATCGCTATATTGTCGAGCCGGATACCTCCGTTTTTGATGCAGAAGAAAAGAAAATGCTTGATCGCGTTGCAATAAAATACGGTCCTCTTAATGGTAAACAATTAGAAGAGCTGTCCCATGCCGAAGCGCCTTTTATTGGAACCGAATTACGAAAAGAGATACCTTACGAACTAGCTTTTTATCGTGGTACAGATTTCAGTGACTTATGATCGAGTTTCTATATCACGACGGCATTCAAAAAGAAATCGCCGCCCTTGAGCGGCGATTTCGTCGTATTCGTGACGGCCTTGCTGCATTTGAACGCTTGTGTGAAGTACAGTTTCATCCGACAAGCCCAAAGCAAGTCGTTGCTCCTGCGAAACTTCATCGCATAACACAAAACGATGTTTGGGCGATGTGGAAAGTAGAGCTCGTTATACCAGATTCTGGTTTGCGCCCAAATCAATATCCAAGGATGTGGTTCGCCGTGAAGGGTGCCATCATCGCCTTTTTATGTATTTCGACGCATATCGATAATTACGACGATGCCGAAATGGATCGGCTAGTACTCTCAAGGATTACGGACTTATTCTGAATTTTTCGCAACTTCTTTTCCGACGGGCGGGCAAGAATGGAGGAAGTGAAGGGGAAGAAACTTTTTGCCCGCGAGCCGATGGATTTTGTGCCGCGCCGCAGGCGCGGCGCTGTTCAGTATCAGGACTTTCTAATAAAGTAGGTTCAAACGGAGTCGTATAAATGCTTTAATATATAATGTATTGATGTTAAAAATTGGCTCAAAAATTACCTATCAAGCGCTGGCTGTCTGTTTTTTGTTTATGGCTATTACTCTCGCGTCCATAGTTCTCTTTAAATCGCCAAAGCCGGCTTATCGAGAATTTAAATTGTCCAGCGATGAAAGCCTCGAAAAAAATCTATTCAGCTTATCTGACGAGGATCCGCCGACTGTCCAGAAATATAAGGAGTCGAAGGGGCTTTTGAGTTCCAAAAGCAAACCAATAGAATATCCTTCGTTTAGATCATCAGACTGGCAAGCGAAAGACGGAGGACCGCTGAAAATACCGACCGATGGTATGCAAATTCTTTCGATAGATAATGAGAGCTATACTGTTAACTCAAACCCGGAAAATCAAGCCTACTCCATTAAAAAAGACGGCGAAGAAATATTCTCCAGCCCAATGTGCTTCGGGGCAAACGGACCGATCAGCGAAGCGCGTTTAATCAACAATAGTCTCTCTTTCACTTTCTTGGAAGGATCGTGTGAAGAAACGAAATCCAATATCTTTTATAAAGGCAAGACAATAAATGCTTCATCCGGCGCGGAAGCCAGCCATTTTTTGTTCAGCTATAAAGACAAACTTGGTTTTGTGGAAAAAAGCAACGGCCAAGAATATGTCTATTTCGACAACCGAAAAATTTCTAAGCCTTTCGACTTAATTACGACGACCGGCTGTTGCGGCATACCGTGGTATTTCAAAGTCTATGAAAACGGTAGCCTGCTTTTCCTCGGCCAAAGAGACGCGGATTATTATTTGACCGAGGTTAACTTAAATAAATTTTTGCCTTAAAATTCAATGTTTTGTAATTCCGGCTCTCTTTGATAGAATAAACCGAACAATGAGCCGGGTTAAAATTTTGTTTGAAATGGCTGTTTTCTCGGCTTATGTTGGAGCTCTGATCGCCAAAGCCGTCTTAAATAAAGGCTTTTTAGGCGTCGACCACCAGCTTTTGTAACCTAAATAGGGGTATCTTACGTTTTCTATGTTAGAGGATGAGCGAAAATTTATTTTGAAATCCCAGGCGGGGGAGGCCGAGGCTTTTGGCGCGCTCTACGATCATTATATTACGAGGATCTATCGCTTCATCCTGATCAGAGTGCGTCAGCGTGAGGAGGCCGAAGACCTCTCCCACCGGGTATTCTTGCAAGCCTGGCAGAACATCAAAAATTATAACGAGCGGGGTTTTCCTTTCTCGAGCTGGCTCTACCGGATAGCGAGAAACGCCATCGTCGATTATTATCGACGCGTGAAGCCTTTCGTAAGCCTGGAGGACAGCGCCGTCCCCGAAATTATCGAAAAGGCCGACTATGGCGAGAAAATCGACAGCAGTCTGCGGCTCGAAAAAGCTATCGAGGCCATAAGAGAACTAAAGCCCGTCGAACAAGAAGTCATTATCCTGCGCTTTGTGGAAGACTTCTCGATTGCCGAAACCGCTTCTGCCGTCAAAAAATCCCAAGGCGCCGTCAAACTAATCCAGCACCGCGCCTTAAACCGCCTAAAAAACCTGATAAACAATGAATGATTTCGCGGAAAAACTAAAAGAATTGCGCCGCCTAGAGCCGAGGCCCGAGTTTATCGCCGAATCCAAGCGGCTTCTTTTTGCCGCTCCCCTGCCCAAAAAACGGCTTTTGATTTTTAACACCCATCTCTGGGAAAACCTGGGCTTGAGTTTTTCGGTTTCTCTTGTCGCCCTGATCGCCATTTTAACCCTGACCAATCTTAAAACCGGCCCGACTTTTGTCGCTGATCTCGACTCTTTTGAAAAAGAAACCAGCCTATTCGCCAAAAATATCGATATTACGCTCGAAGAAGTCAGATATTACAATGCGTCAGCCGCGAAAACCGCTTTGGCTCTAAACGAGGCCGCCGAAAACGGCCCCGGACATCTGAATGCCACGGTTCTGCGCAAAGAAATGGAAGGGTTTAATCTGGAGTCGGCGCAGAATAAGAACATTAAAGAACTGTTAAATAAGGCTGTCCAGTAATCCGAGAAAAACAAAATGAAAAAAATCTTGTCCGCTTTAATCTTAATAATCGCTCTTGGCTTCTCGGGGACTCGATTGGCGCACGCCGTTAGCCTGGAAAACGCCTCGGACAACTTGGACAAGAGCGTTGACGTGCTCCTCGATGCCAAAGACGATGAAAATTTGAGCGAGGCTGACCAGCTGGCCAAAGAAACCGAGGCTAGAATAAAAGTAGTAACCGAGGCCTTGAATCTTTCGCTTACGGAAACCGACGATTTACAAAACAGGCTCGTTAAAATCCAGATTGAAAACGATGAAATCGCCGACGAGCTTAAAGTCCAATACCTGGCTTATTTAAAAGACGCGGCTCTCTATTTTAAAGAAGTTCAAACTAAATTAGAAAAGGTTGATTCGCCCGCGAGCGTCAAAGCTTTGGCCGCCGAGCTAAAAGACTATCGCGAAAACCTCTACGACCAGAATATCCAAAACATCATTAACTTCCTATTGGTTTTCCAGATAGACGATTTAATCGCCACCACCCAATCGCGCTGGGATAAAATAACGAGCGACCTCCAGAAACTGGAAAAGAACGGCTCGATCAAAAGCTACCAATTCTCTTCGCTGATGGCCTCGGCCAAAAAGTATATAAAAGAAGCTTCAAGCCTGAACCAGGAAGCGAAAAAAATAACCATTGTCCTGCCGGAAAAAGAGAGGAAAGGCGAACCGGCAGCCGCGCCGGCTCTAACACCCGCGCCAACTGTCTTAGAAAACCCGACTGACAACCAAAAGATCGAAGCTGTTAAAGAACCCCTCGAAGCAGAACCGAAAATCGAAATTAAAGAACTCTCGCCCACCGAGAAATCCCGGCAATTAATCGAGACCACGCTCACCAAGCTTAAATCGAGTTACGAAATCTTTTTGAAAATCAGCCGGGAAACCAAAAAGCTCCTCCGCCCATAAGAGTAAAAGCAGAGGAGCTTTTCAGCGATAACTTTGTTGAATCGCGGGTTTTATAAAACAGCTTCTTTGAGCGCTTTGCCGGCTCTGAATTTCGGCTTGGTCGACGCCTTGATTTGGATCTTCTCGCCAGTCTTAGGGTTCACGCCCATTCTGGCAGCTCTCTTGACCACCCGAAAAGTGCCGAAGCCGGCAATGGCCACTTCTTCTCCGCGGCTCATTGTCTTTACAATAGTATCGAAAACCGCGCTCACGGCCTGTTCGGCCTGTTTCTTGGTCTCAATATCGGCCGCTTTCATCACTGCCTCAATAAGGTCTTGTTTTTTCATAACTGTCTTTTTTAGGTTTTGATTCTCGACCTTTGGAACTTAATAAAATAATAGCAAATAAGCGGCTTTTCAAGCAACCGGCTTGGCTAGCGTGCGTACTCGACTGCCCTGATCTCGCGAATAACATTCACTTTGATGTCCCCGGGGTACTTAAGCTCTGATTCAATGCGGTTCGCGATCTCTTTGGCGAGCGCCAGAGCGCCGAAGTCATCGACTTTCTCCGGCACCACGAAAACCCGGATTTCGCGGCCGGCAGAAATAGCATAGGAGGTCTTCACGCCCTCGAAACTAGAAGCGACTCTTTCGAGGTCGGACAGTCTTCTGATGTAATTCTCGAGCGTTCCCCTTCTCGCGCCGGGCCTGGCCGCCGAAAGCGTGTCAGCGGCAGCGACAATAAACGATTCCGGAGACGAAAAAGGATAATCTTCGTGATGGGATTGCATAGCCTCGATTATCGCCTCGCTAAGGCCGTATTTCTTAAGGATCTTTCTGCCGAGTTCGGTATGATTGCCGGCGACCTCGTGGTCAATGGCTTTGCCAATATCGTGGAGCAGAGCCGCTTTTCTCGCTGTCTCAACATTTACGCCCAATTCCTCGGCAATCATCGCCGCGATATAAGCGGTTTCTATGGAATGCGAGAGGACATTCTGGCCGAAACTGGTTCTGAAATGGAGCCTGCCCAGAAGCTTCACGATTTCCGGCGGCAGATCCAAAATGCCGACTTCATAAACCGCTTCTTCGCCCAGCTGGACAATTCTTTTATCGAGTTCGGCTTTGGCTTCCTCGACTTTTTCCTCGATTTTGGCCGGCTGGATTCTGCCGTCTCTGATCAATTTTTCCAAGGCGAATTTTGCTATCTCGCGCCTCGAAGGATCGAAAGAAGAAATAATGATGGTGTCGGGCGTCTCGTCAATAATAAGCTCCGTGCCGGTTAATCTCTCCAGAGTTTTGATGTTCCTGCCTTCCCGGCCGATAATCTTGCCTTTCAAGTCTTCAGAGGGCAGGGTAAAAGCAGTGGTGGTAATGTCAGAAACGCTCGAGCGCGCGTAACGCTGGATGGCAGAGGTAATGACGTCCAGGCTTTTTTTCTCGACCTCCTCCTTTTTTTCTTTTTCCAATTTCTGGAGCATAAGAGCCAGCTCGTCCCGATTCTCGTCTTTGATTTCTTTGATAAGCTGATTCTTGGCCTGGTCTTTGGTAAGCCCGCTTATCCGCGAAAGTTCTGATTCTATTCTATCTTTTAATCTCGCGACTTCTGTTTTCTTTTCCTCGAATTTACCAAGCTCGTCGCTTAGTTTATTTTCCCTGACCTTGACGTCCGCTCCTTCTTTCTCCAATAATTCTTCTCTGCGCAAAAGCCGGCTCTCGGTGCGCTCGAGGGTCGAGAACCGCTCCTTTTCTTCGCGCTTGGCTTCCTCTAAAATAGAGACAGCCTTGTCTTTGGCTTTAAGAACCAGCTCTTTGCTTTCGCGCTCGACTGCTTCAATTTTCTCTTTGAGTTTTTTTTCTATTGAGCTAGCTCTCCTGACAGCCAAGCTCTGACGGAGAAAATAGCCTAAAAACAAGCCGAGGGCCAGAGCTCCGGCCCCGATTAGAACTTCGTAATTCATAAGTTGAAATTAGGTTGTTAATTCTCATGACCTTAAGTTTAAATCATAACCCAAGAAAGGAGATCCTGTCAAAACCAGCGCGGCGGAGAGTAGCCTTGGTGATTGTGGACGGCTGGGGCCTGGGCGCCAAAGATTATTCTAATCCGATTTACATCGCCAATCCTCAAAATATCGATTTTATAAAACATAACTTCGCTTCAGCCAGCCTCCAGGCTTCGGGAATCGCCATCGGCCTGCCGTGGGAAGAAGAAGGAAACAGCGAAATCGGGCATCTCACTATCGGCGCCGGCAGGATTATTTATCAGGATTTTCCGAGAATAAGTCAGGCCATAAAAAACGGAAGTTTCTTTAGGAATAAGGCTCTGCTCGAGGCCATAAACTATGTAAAGGCCGGGGAAGGACGCTCTTTGAATTTAGTGGGGCTCTTGGGTGAAGCTAATATCCATTCGTCTTTGGAACACCTCAAGGCTCTCGTAAAAATGGCCGAAGAGAATAACATCTTACGTCTCAATCTCCATCTTATAACTGACGGACGGGACAGCTCTCCCGGGTCGGCTCTCAAGCTTCTCGACGAACTGCCCCAAGAATCAATCGCTAGCCTTTCCGGCCGATTTTTCGCTATGGACCGCGACAATCATCTCCCGAGAACCGAGGAAGCTTTTAAGGCGATGACTGGCCTAAAGCCGTTGGTTAATAAAACTCCGAAACAGGTCCTCGAGGAAAATTATAACGCCGGGGTCACCGACGAACTCCTCGAACCCGCGGCTCTTGGGTCAGGCAGCCGCAGCGTCAAAAAGAGCGACGCCGTTATTTTCTTTAATTTCAGGGAAGAAAGAATGCGCCAGCTGGTCAAAATGTTCGCTGAAAAAATGCCGGGCTTGAAAATGGTAAGCTTCACCGAATACGGGCCGGATTTCCTCGGAGTCGCTTCGGCTTTCCCCAGGCCCAAGATAGCCGACCCTTTGGGCAAGATTATTTCCGACGCCGGCCTGACCCAGCTTAGGGTTGCCGAAAGCGAAAAAGCGGCTCACATTACTTTCTTTTTGAACGCCCAGGAAGAAAATCCCTTCCCCGGCGAATACCGGGTTATCATTCCCTCGAGAAACATTCCTTCGCACGACAAATACCCGGAGATGATGGCCAAGGAAATCACCGAGCGGGTTTTGAGCGCCATCGAGGAAAAAATTTACGATTTTATCGCCGTAAACTACGCCAACCCCGACATCGTCGGCCACACCGGCAATTATGACGCCGTGCTCCAGGCTGTTTCTTTTGTGGACAAAGAAATCGGACGGCTCAAAGAATCGGCCCTCAAAAATGAAACGACTCTCATCATCACTTCAGACCACGGCAATGCCGAAAAAATGCTCGACCCCCAGACCGGAGAAAAAGAAACCAAGCACAATTCCAGCCCGGTCCCTTTCTATCTGGTGGCCGAGGAATGGAGAAGAAAAAAAGACGATCTCGCGGTCGAACAAATCGAGAAAGAGACTGTCGGCACGCTTGGCGATATTGCTCCGACTGTTTTAGAATTACTGGGTATCCCGAAGCTCGACGGAATGACCGGGCAGAGCCTTCTGCCTTTTCTCCAATGAAATTTTTAAGCAGACTGTTGATTTTGATCCTCATCAACGCGGCCGCTCTCTACGCCGCCGGCCGCTTGATCCCGGGTTTCTCCATCAGACTTGAAATACCCGAACTGCTTTTGGCCGCCTCGCTTCTCACCTTGATTAACCTGACAATCAAGCCTTTTCTGAAGCTGGTTTTTCTGCCTCTAATTTTTTTGACTTTTGGTCTAACCGGATTTTTTATCAACGCCCTGACCCTTTATTCGCTTGCTTATCTTTCAAATATCGTTATAATTGAAGGACCGATTCCTCTTCTCCTCTCCACCCTTTTAATAGGAATCATCAACGCCGTATGTCAACGATTAATGTTGTCCAGATAATCATCGCCATTGCCGTCATTGGCTTGATTTTGATGCAGGGCCGGTCAAGCGGCTTGGGCGGAATTTTCGGCGGCAGTTCGGGAGCCGAATTTTACGAACAGCGCCGCGGCTTGGAAAACCTGATTTTCAAACTGACTATCTTGCTCATCGCCGCCTTTATCATTCTTTCAGTTTTAAACCTTGTTTTATAGGATAAACCGACTCTTTGGAGTTTTGTCTAAAAAAGAGCGCTCGATTATTTATGCGAGCGTCTTATTCTTGGTTATAAGTTCCGTCTTTCTCCTCACGGCGGCTTTTATGAGCCTCACCCAAGAAATACCTTTCGAAGGCGGAAAGTGGAGCGAGGGCTTGATCGGCCAACCGGTTTTCATTAATCCCCTGGTCCCCGGCAACGACATCGACCAAGACATCGCGGAATTGATTTTCGCCAAGCTCGACCGGCTGGGAGACATCAAAAGAGACGAGACCGGAAAAGAATGGACAGTGAGACTGAAAGAAAATCTAAGGTGGCAGGACGACGAAAAAATCACGAGCGACGACCTCGTCTTTACCGTCGAGTCAATCGTCGACCCGGAATCGCATTCGCCGCTTAGCCAAAGTTTTTTGGGCGTGAGCGTAAGCCGGATAAGCGAACTGGAAACCAAATTCACCCTGCCCGCGCCGTATGTTTTTTTTGAAACCACCCTCCTGAATCTCCAGATTATCCCCAAGCATATTTTCGGCAACATACCGGCGGCCAATCTCTATCTGTCCAATTACCGGCTGGAACCTGTGGGCTCCGGGCCCTATCGTTTCTCTTCTTATTCCAAAACCAGAGACGGTTTTATCAAAGAATACCGGCTCGCGCCCAACCGGAATTATTTTGAAAAACCTCCCTATATCGCCAAGTTTACATTTAAATTTTTCCCGAACGAGCGACAACTCTTCCGGGCTTATAACTCCGGTTTGGTTGACGGCTTTATCCTCGCTAATCCGGCTGACCTCTCGGAACTGAAATTAAGACACAACGTCAAAAAAATAAAATCTTCCCGCTATTTTGCCGTTTTCATCAATCAGAGCTTGGCGCCGGCGCTCAAAGACCCAAACGAAAGGAAAGTTCTAGGTCAGTCAGTCTCAAGGGAATCTCTGGTCGAAGAAATTTTCGGGGGATTGGCTCGGCCTCTTTTCGGGCCTGTCGAAGGAGTCGAACCGCCGGCTCCTCTTAAAGAACTTTTTCTTAAACAAGCCCTAACTCTGAATCTCGTTTTTCCGAAACTGCCGGTGCTGGAAAAAGTCGCCTCCTCTCTCAAGGCCGACTGGGAGAAAATCGGCTTAAATCTTAATCTCTCACCCCAGAACACCAGCGAAATCCGCGAAACCATCAAAAAAAGAGATTACGAACTGATACTTTTCGGCAATATCTTGAACAACCCCCAAGACCTCTATTCGTTCTGGCACTCCTCGAACCGATTCCACCCGGGCCTCAATCTCTCGCTCTACGCCAATAAAAATGCCGACGCCCTGATGGAAAAAATACGGAGCGCTGCCGACGAGGATAAAAGAAAAACCGACCTCGACAAACTGACCCGGATTATTATGGATGACGCGCCGGCTGTTTTTCTTTATTCGCCGGACTATATTTATATAACTTCGCCGAAACTCCGCGGCTTTGTCGAATCCGCGATTGTCACCGTAAACAATCGGTTCGATAATGTAAACAACTGGTACGTCAAAACCGTAAGAAAGTTCAAATAGTTGAAACTTCTGTCGCCGACGCCTAAAATAAAATTGGGTTTAAGAGGATTTCTCTCCGCATAACTGCCGAGGTGGCGGAACTGGCAGACGCACTGGCTTCAGGGGTCAGCGGCCGCGAGGCCATAGGAGTTCGAATCTCCTCCTCGGCACCAAAATATTCTAAAACTAAAAACGTCTTCTCCGTTTAAAAAAATATGCCCCAACAAATAAAAAAAGAAGAGGTCGTTCGTTTCGCGGCTTTGGGCGGACTCGAGGAAATCGGCCGCAATATGATGTTCTTCGAGTACAAGAACGAAATTATTATCGTCGACGTCGGCTTGCAGTTTCCCGAAGAAGAGACTCCGGGCATAGACTACATTATTCCCAACACCGCTTGCCTCGAGGCCAAAAAGGAACGCATTAAAGCCATTCTTTTGACCCACGCCCACCTCGACCACATCGGTGCCGTTCCCTATCTTATCCAGAAATTGGGCAATCCGCCGATCTACGCCACCCGGCTCACCAAAGAACTGGTCACAAAAAGACAGGAAGATTTTTTGAACGCGCCCAAACTCAATATCCGGGAGGTTAAAGACCATGACCGGATAAAGCTCTCCCAATATTTTGAAGTTGAAATCTTCAGCCTGACCCACAGCATTCCCGACAACGCCGGCCTGCTTATCAAAACTCCGGTCGGCAACCTGGTCCATTTCTCCGACTTTAAATTTGACTACGACGAGAAGGACCAGCCTCTCCACTTGAACGAAATCAAAAAAATCGGCAACCAAAAAATCCACGCCCTCTTTTTGGACAGTACCAACGCCGAAGTCCCCGGCCGATCCCTCTCCGAGAGAATCGTCGAAAAAAATCTCGAAGAACTTTTTAAAAAAGCCGAAGGCAGGCTCGTCATCGCTCTTTTCTCCTCGCTCCTCACTCGCATCGCCGAAATTCTGAAAATCGCCGAGAGGCTCAATAAAAAAGTGGCTGTCTCCGGCAGGTCAATGAAAGAAAATATCGAAATCTCGAGACGCTTAGGCTACATCAAAGTCAAGAAAGAAACCATTATCCCCCTCGAGGAAATAAACAAATACAAAGACAGCAAGCTAATGATCCTCTCGACCGGCGCCCAAGGCGAACCAAATGCCAGTCTGGTAAGAATCGTAAGCGGCGAACACCGCCACATCCGAGTGAAACCCGGCGACACTTTTATTTTTTCCTCCTCGACTATCCCCGGCAACGAACGGAGCGTCCAAATCCTGAAAGACAACCTTTCGAGACAAGGCGCCATAGTCTATCATTCAAAAATTGTCGACATCCATTCTTCTGGACACGCGCCCCAAGAAGAACTGAAAAAAACCATCGAGCTCATCAAGCCCAGGTTTTTTATCCCTATCCACGGTTATTTCTTTATGCGTTCCCAAAACAGTCAAAACGCCTTGGAGGCCGGCGTAAAGCGGGAAAACATATTCTTGCTGGACAATGGCGAGGTGGTTAATATCACCAAGAATTCAATAATTCCCACCAAAGAAACCGTGCCCGCTTCTTATGTGATGGTTGATGGACTGGGCGTGGGCGATGTCGGCGAAGTGGTGCTCCGCGACCGGCGCTTGCTCGCCCAGGAAGGGATGATCGTCGTAATCGCCACTATAAATCGCCGGACCAGCCGGCTCGTCAAGAATCCCGACATCATCTCCCGCGGCTTTATCTACCTCAAGGAAAACCAGCGGGTTCTCGAAGAAATCAGGGTCAAAATCAAAGGAATCTTGAGCCGCATACCGCATAACCAGCCCTATGATCCGGATTATTTAAAATCGCTCTTCAGAGACCAAATCGGACAATTCGTTTATAATAAGACTAACCGCCGGCCAATGATTCTGCCGGTCATAATAGAAGTTTAATATGAATCCTGTTGTCTTCAGCGGGTTCAAGCCCAGCGGCAAACTCCACATCGGCAACTACCTCGGCGCCATCAAGCCTTCACTCGATCTTCTGCGAAGCGGCAAATACGACTGTTTTTACTCGGTCGTCGATTACCACGCCCTGACCCAGAAATATCTGGTCGAAGAAAAGAGGTCGGAAATCAGGGATATGTTTATCGACCTCCTCGCTTTAGGCATTGACCCCGGGTCTTCGGCTTTCTTTATCCAGTCGCAGGTAACCGAACACGCCAATCTGGCCTGGATTTTAAATAACCTCACTCCTGTCGGCAAGCTCGGCGGAATGATCGAATACCGCGAAAAACTGTCCGAAGGCCAGTCTCCCAATGCCGGCCTCTTTACCTATCCCATTCTTATGGCTGCCGACATCGCGCTCTACAAAACCAACCTGGTGCCGGTCGGCGAAGACCAGAGACAGCACCTCGAGCTCTGCCGCGAAATTATAAGGACCTTCAACGACCGGTTCGGCAAAACTTTTCCCGAGCCAGTCGGGCTTTTCGTGGGCGGACTCCGCGTAAAAAGCCTGGACAACCCCGAGAAGAAAATGTCCAAGTCGCTTCCCCAGGGCTGTCTCTACTTGACCGACCCGCCGGAAATTATCCGAAAAAAAATCAGAGTCGCGGTAACCGATTCGGGCAAAGAAATAATTTATTCCCCGGAAGACAAACCGGCTGTTTCCAATCTGCTCCTGATTTACAGCGAATTCAGCGGGGAAAAAATTTCCGATCTCCAAAAAAAATATAAGGGCAAAAGCTATTCTGAATTTAAAGACGGCTTGGCCGAGACGCTCGTCAAAACGCTCGAACCCTTCCAAGAAAAACGGCGAGAATTAGCAGCAAACCAGGACAAGCTGAAAAGACTGATGGAGAAAGGCCGGGAAAAAGCCTCGGCTGTCGCCCAAGAAACTCTCGCCGAAGTAAAGGAAAAAATCGGCCTTATCCTCTAAACTTTCCTTATAACCACCGTAATTTTTTCTCCTTCCAGATTAGTCTCGACTCTCGAGCCGGATTTTCCGCTGTCCTTAAAATCAATGCTCCTCGCGTAAACAATTTTTGATATCTCTTCGATTGACGAACTTATGGCGTTCTCCAGAGCCGGAAAAACCAGAGCCTCGACCGCGATTTCTTCGCCCGGCTTTAAACCGGCTTTCTGCCTCAAGTCCTGAACTATTCTTATAAAGTCTCTTCTGAACCCCTCTTGTTTTAACCCGGCCGTGATCTCGGTGTCGAGCCAGACCTCCTCTTTTAATTCTCTGTCAAATAAAATTTCTTTGACATTGATTTCTTCTTTGAGAATGGCGAGCAATTCCCCTCTGCCCTCGAGAGCTTGATTCCTGATTTTAAGAGTCTGGAGCGGCTGCCTGACTTTGATGCCAACGCTGTTTCTTAAAGCCAGAGCCTGGCTGGCAATGGTTCTTACCTCGGCCATTGACTCCATTAATTTAGCATCAACCCTGACCCGGTCGAATTTCGGCCAATCGCTTAGATGGACAGATTCTTTATGGCCGAGCGACAAATAAAGAGCTTCGCTAAAAAAAGGCAAGAAAGGCGCGAGGAGCCGGCTCAAAACAGTCAGCGTCTCTTTTAAAACCAGCGAGACTTCGGCTAATTTTTCCGGGCTCTGCGGACGCTGAAAACGGCTCCTCGAACGCCGCACGTACCAACGGCTTAGATCATCGGCAAATTCGCCGATGTCTTTTCCGGCGCTTCCGATGTCGTAGTTTTCCAAGGCCAGAGTGGTTTTTCTTACAGTCTCCTCGAGGCGGCTTAGAATCCACCTGTCCAAGAGATGTTTTGATTTCAAGGGTTTCCCTGCCGGCTCTTTGGCATAAAGGCCGTAAAAAGAAAACACGTTGTAAATAATAAGCAGAAATTCCTTGAGAACTTTGCTTATGTCCGCCTCGTCAAAATTCTTCGGTTCTCCCGGATCATTCACCGTGTAAAAATACCACCTCAAGGCGTCGATGCCGTATTTGTCGGCTATCTTCCAAAAATCAACCACATTGCCTTTGGACTTGGACATTTTCTGGCCGTATTTATCAAGCACCAGCCCCAGGCAAATAACGTTTTTATAAGAGAGCCCCTTGCCCAAAAGACTCGAAACCGCAAGCAGGGTGTAAAACCAGCCCCGAGTCTGGTCCAGGGCCTCGGCAATGTAATCAGCCGGAAAATGTTTGGGATAAAATCCAGCGGCAAAAGGCATGGCGCCGGAGTCGAACCAGACATCAGCCACTTCCGGCGTCCTCGACATAATGCTCCGGCACTTGGGGCACCCGAGTTTTACTTTGTCAATATATGGCCGGTGCCAGTCGAGTTTGCCGTTCTCGTCATAAGGCAGGTTTAAAAACTTAATTTCCCGAAGTCCCCCGGGCTTAATATAATTTTTTCTGGCTTCGATAATCTCCTCGTCGCTTACACCTTCTGCCGCGCCCTCCAAGAGCCACAGAGGGTCGCCGTGGCCGACAAGCAGAATGTTTTTATTCTTGTATTTTTTCTCCGTCTCCCGAACAAAATCCATCATTCTCTGCCTTACGCTATTTAAGCTCTCCCCTCCCTCGGGAATTTTTATAAATTTATTGGCTTCGCTTAAAATAAACTTGTAAAAATCTTCGATCGGCCGGCCGTTGAACACGCCGACATTGTATTCGATAAGCCGGTTGTCGTAATGGACGGCCAGACCCAGTCCTTGCCCGATTATCTCGGCCGTGTCTTTGACGCGCCTGATGGACGAGGAAAAAATCAAATCTATTTTTTTGCGTTTTAGCGAAGGGATTAGTCTCCTAATTTGCCCTTTGCCTTTCGGAGTAAGCTGGATGTCGATTTTCTCCGGAAAACAAGAAACTATACCCAGGGTGTTTGATTCAGCCTCGCCGTGGCGGAGGATAAAATATTTGTTGCCTGACGAAACCGCGAGTTTGGCGAATTCTTTTTTGGAGCCCACAAAAATCCTTTGGCCGCAGGAAAAACACTCCCAAATGGGAAGCGGCGTCCCCCAATATCTTTCCCGGGAAATCGCCCAATCCTTGGCTTCTTTTATCCAGCCGCCGAACCGGCCGTTTTTTATATAATCCGGAACCCAGTTGATTTTCTTATTGGCCTTGACCATTTTCTCTCTGATTCGGCTTACCTCGATAAACCAGGAATTTCTGGCAAAATAGATAAGCGGGGTTCCGCAACGCCAGCAATGGGGATATTCGTGCTCGATCTTGCCGAGTTCGAAAACCAAGCCCCGTTTCTCCAGGTCGGCAATAATTTGCTTGTCGGCGTCTTTGACAGAAAGACCCTCGCCCGGATAAGGGCCGATGACTTCGCCTCTGTCGTTTACGGTTGTCGGGAAATCTTTCAGGCCGATTTTTTTCACGAGCCTCAAGTCGTCTTCGCCAAAAGCCGGCGCGATATGCACCAGGCCCGTGCCTTCCTCGGCTGAAACAAAATCAGCCTCGACCGCCAAATATTTTTTTCCGTCTCCTTTTTCTTCTCTCGCGTAAGGAGCCAGATATTTTTTGCCGACGAGCTTGCTTCCCAAAACCTTTTCTTCAAATTCGGCGTTTTCGCCTAATCCCGGAGGCGTAATATGCGACCAGATGAATTCCTGGCCAACGCGGAATTTCTTGTATTCCAACTCGGGATTGACCGCTACGAAAACATTAGCCGGAAGGGTCCAGGGCGTGGTTGTCCAAACCAAAAAATAAGTTTTCTCTTCGTCTCTAAGCGGGACTTTAAGATAAAGCGACGGATCAGACGTAAGCCGATAAACCTCTGGCTGGCCGAGCTCGTGGGAAGCGAGCGGCGTCTCACAGCGCGGGCACCACGGTAATATTTTGTAATCTTTTTTGAAATAACCCCGCCCGGCGATTTTCTTCATCGCCCCCCACAGCTTTTCGATATACTCGTTGCTGCAGGTGATATAGGCGTTTTTCAAATCGAGCCAATAGCCGATGCGCTCGGTCATTTTTTCGAATTCTCCCTTGAAACGGAAAACGGTCTCTTTTGCCTTTCGGTTGAACTTGTCGATGCCGAATTCCTCGACTTGCTTTTTTGAGGTGATGCCCAATTCTTTTTCCGCGGCAAGCTCAATCGGCAAACCGTGTGTGTCCCAGCCGGCTTTGCGCGGCACATAGTATCCGGCCATCGACTTGTAACGGAGAATAATATCCTTGAACACGCGGGAGAGAACATGATGGACGCCCGGCAGACCGTTCGCGTATGGCGGCCCTTCGTAAAAAACGAATTTTTTTCGGCCCCGTCTTTTTTCCAGCGATTTCTCAAAAATCCGGTTTTTCTTCCAAAAATCCAAAACTTTTTCCTCGATTTTCGGCAAATCTAATTTCTCCAGATTGCGAAGCATAAAGTTTATTTTAATATAAACTGTCCCTAAACAAAACCTAAGTTAAAATATGGCTTGGGACACGAAAAGGCGGGGAGAATCCCCCGCCTTAGTCAGCCGCAGTGACCGTGATGCGCGCCAGCAGGGCGCGCAGCCTCGCCGCCTCCCTTGCCTCTGACGGTAGGTTACCGTCAGGAAAACTGCGGTGCGCCATGCTTTCGCACGACCGACACCGCAGACGGCAAAGGCGGAGGAGGACCTCCTCGTGCCCCGCTCTCTGGATCAGAGCGGGGCACGCCTGGATCAAAACCAACCACTCCTTCCGAGGAAGGAGATGGTGACCGACCAGACCTCCTTCTCGGCTACCGCATATCTCACAGCGGTAGCCAACTGTCCTGGCCCGCAGGATTTTAATCCAGCGCCAGGACCGATCGTAGCCGGCCATACTGCCGGCCTCCTTTCTCCGCCCCCGGAGTTAAATAAATTATAACTTTTTTAAGCCTCTAATCAACTTTTTAAAATCTTGCTTCTCGCTCCTTATCTTCGCCATCTCGCAAAAATTCCGCAGGGCAGGAGTCGATGTCCGACTGATTCCTCGATAGTCAATTCGCCGGCCTCAATTTCGCCGTTGTATTTTTCTTTTAGCCGCAAAAGATTATTGCCGTAAGCAATGGCCGAATATCCCGAGGCATAACCGTTGACCAGGAAGAATAGCGGCCTTTTTGAAAATAATTTCAGACATAAATCGAAAAGTTTTAAAAAGTCCCGCTCTATTTTCCAGAGTTCGCCCGAAGAACCGTGGCCAAAAGCCGGCGGGTCCATAATAAACCCGTCATAAGTCCTGCCTCGGCGGATTTCTCTCTCCACAAAAGTCGCGGCGTCGTCCAAAATCCACCTGATCGGCTTTTTCTCCAATCCGGAAATTCTGGCATTCTCCCGGGCTAAGCTCAAAGCCGTTTTCGAGCCGTCCACCTGGCAGACCTCGGCTCCGGCTTTAGCCAGAGCCAGAGTCGCGCCGCCAGTATAACCGAAAAGATTTAGCGCGCTTACCGACCCTTTTCTTTCAGAGACTACCTCTTTAAGCCACTCCCAGTTCGACAATTGTTCCGGAAAAAGCCCCACGTGCTTAAAAGAAGATGGTTTGATTAAAAAACGTGAGCCGCCGAAGCTGATCTCCCATTTTTTAGGAACCGAGGAATCAATCTGCCAGCCGGATTTTTCTCCCTGGCTAGCGAATTTTGCCCGCGCTTTTTCCCATTCGCTTTCAGGAAGATTTTTCCGCCACAAGGCCTGCGGGTCTGGCCGACTCAATACCACTTCGCCGAACCGTTCCAGCTTCTCTCCTTCTCCGCTGTCCAAAAGTTCATAATCCAGACTCGGTTTTGTAATCAAAATAGTCAAATCAGGCATTAAACTAATAATAGCCGATAACTCACGACTGACAACAAAATCGCTCAACTAAATTTTCTTGGACGATCGTCCGATAAAATTTAGTTGTCTGTGAATCTAAAAATTTGTAATTGCGGGACGGCTTGGTGATTTTGAAGAATCAACTTTCGCAGAAGTAGCAATAATTATGACGTCTGCAAAGATAAATCTCATTAAAATTTAAAAGGGGGCCGCCGCGCCAAGTGATGTCTCGGGAAACCCGAGCATCGTGGCGCGGCGGCAGGCCCATTAGTAGATGTACATGCCACGGGGAAAACCCCCATACATAGCTGTGCCGCCCGGCGACGGCTCTCCTCGCCGCAATCGATCGAACTCGATTGCGACGAGACACCCGTAGTCTTTGCCGGTGCACTCTCCGCCGCCCGAAAGATCTGGCGGCGGAGAACACCTTTTCAACTTCCCGCTGAAGTACCGGCACGGCTTCCCTCGGATGTCCAAGGGTGCCTTCTCCGACCCCATCGCGCCCACCTCCCCAGAAGTTTTGGGACGACTCTATCTAGAGAGAAACATAATAATAATAATAATGTGTCAAATGGAATTGTTTTTTCTTGTGGCCTTGTCAGCTTGACTTCTTGCGGGCTAGAAACTCCCGGCCCTTGCCGACATCCGTGTTAATAGGAATATTCTGCTCGCAGAGCGGACAATCCTTCTCGTCCCAGGCCTCGAGCCTCATATTCACGAGAGCGACGAGTTTAGGCACCTCCGCCACCTCCTGCGGCGTAATTCCACCGCGGTTGCAAAGAGCTCCCAAGCCAATAACCTTGCCGCCGATGGCGCGCGTCGCCTCAACGACTTTTTTGACAGAACCGCCGGTTGTAAGCACGTCTTCCACCACTAAAACGTTTTTTCCGGCAATAATCCTGTCTTAACCGCGTTTGATAATAAAAGCTTTTCCGTCTCCGGTCTTTTCGGCGTAGGTCCCGAGCACTTCGTAGCCGGCGATTTCCGTAAGATGATAGGCTGTCCACTGCGAAAGAATCACGCCGCCGATTGCCGGAGCAATAACCACTTCTACCCCATCGCTGGCAAATCGTTCGGCAATGGTTCGACAGAGACGAGACGTCTCCGCGGTATGCGGATACAGCGCGTCCTTGTTGACGTATGTCCTGCCGTGCTTGCCGGACGTATAGACGATATGACTCTTAGTGATGATGGCGCCGACTTTACCGAGAATTGCCAGAACTTCCTGCTCGTTCATATCTGTTTTTGCCCACTTCTTATCATTGGTCTCATATTGCTGATTCTCTATCTCCTTTCACGTTCTCTCTAACGACTAGTTCGATAGTCATGAGTCATAAGTTGTAAGTCGCGAGGGCTACATCCTCTCCGTCGCCTTTATTCCCAAAAGCTCCAGGCCCTGCTTCAATATCCCGCTCGCCGCATAAAGTAGAGTGAGTCGCGCCTGCCGCACATTTTTCTCGGCTTTCAGAATCGGCTCGCTTTCATAAAAATTATTTATGACTCCAGCCAGCTTGTAGAGGTAGTCGGTCAAATAATTAACGCTGTAATTTTCCGCGGCGTAAAAAACCGCGTCCGGAAAATAAATCGTCTGCCGGAGCAATGTTTTTTCGCTCTCGGAACGAAGAAACGAGATGTCCGGCCGCCTGACAAATTTTCCGGCCTTGCGAATAACACTCCTTGCCCGGGCATAGGCGTACTGGAGATATGGGCCCGAGTTGCCGCGGAGGTCAAGCGTTTTATCCCAGTTAAAGACAATGTCGCTCATCCGGTCATGCGACAAGATATTGTATTTCACCGCGCCTACACCGACTTCCTCGGCCGCCGCCTTATTGATTTCGCCGGCTTTTTCCGCGGCCTTGTCCAGCGCTTCTTCAAGTTTGATGAATTCCCCGCGCCTAGTGGACATCTTCTTGCCTGATTCGCCCAAGACCATACCGAATTTGACGTGAACCAGCTCGGCTCGGGGCGCGTAAGCTAATTTACTCACGGCGGAAAACAACTGGCTGAAATGAAGCGTCTGCTCATTGGCCACCACGTAAAGAATCTTTTTAGGACGCCAGCGGCTAACGCGGTATTTTATTGTGGCTAAGTCGGTGGTCGTGTACAAAAACGAGCCGTCTGATTTCTGAATGACAAAATCCGGCAAATTATCAGAAAGAACTTTCATTGCTCCGTCGTCTTTCTTAGCCACCCCCATTGCCAGCGCTTCATCAACAATTCTCTTAAGCATTGGCTGGTAAAAACTCTCGCCTAAGGCCGTGCTGAATTTAATGCCGAGCCGCCAATAGATTTTATTGAACTCTTTCAAGCTTTCTCTCACGAACAATTTCCATAATCGCCGGTTTTCTTTATCGCCTTCCTGAAGTTTTTTTGTTTCTTCGCGGGCTTCTTTGGCCAATTCCTCGCTATTCTCCGCTTCCTTGTGAAAACGGATGTAAAGCGAAACTAAATGGTCGATAGGCCGAACCGCGAATTCTTTTTTGTCTCCCCATTTTTTGTAGGCCGCGATAAGGCTGCCGAATTGCGTCCCCCAATCGCCCAGATGATTGTCGCCAATGACGCGGTAACCTAAAAATCTATGGAGATTAACCAAAGCCTGACCAATAATAGTCGAGCGCAGATGGCCGATATTCATCGGTTTGGCGATATTGGGCGCCGAATAATCAATAACTATTGTTTTCCCCCGACCAAGAAAAGAAGCGCCGTATCTGCCTTTCTCGCGCAATATTTTTTCAAACTCTTTCTCCAAAGTTTTTTCTCCGAGAAAAAAATTAAGGAATCCGCCGGCAATATCAATCCGCTCAAAAAAACCTTTTGGCGCGTAATTATAAATTTTGTCTTTCAACTCCTTGGCCGCGCTTACGGGATCCGTCTCCTGATATTTAGCGACAACAAAGGGCAAATTGGTGGAATAATGGCCGAACTTCGGGTCCTCCGGAACAGTTATCTTCGCTTCCTCGCCGGTCGCCTCGCGGATTAAATTAGCGATTTTCTCCAGCATTATTTAGAATTATAGCGTATGAGCGTTTACGCGACCAATAAGCGAGCCCGCTTTGATTATGAAATCTTGGATTCTTTTGAAGCTGGCATCGAGCTTTCGGGCTTTGAAACCAAAGCTGTCCGGCTGGGGAAAATAAATCTCGCCGGAAGCCAAGCTATTATGCGAAACAACCAAGTCTGGCTGGTGAACGCCGAGATCGCTCCTTACCAGCCGAAAAACCTGCCTCCTGAATTTTCGGCTGGCCGGACAAAACGGCTACTTTTGAGACGCGAAGAAATAAAAGCCCTGCTCGGCAAAACCCAAGAAAAAGGCTTGACAATTATCCCTTTAAGTGTCTATAGTAAGGCTGGCAGGATTAAGATAGAACTCGGCCTCGCAAGGAGAAAGAAAAAAGCTGACCAACGCGAGGCGATAAAAGAGAGGGAAGTAAAAAGGGAAATCGAAAGCACCTTGAAAAGATAACAATTACCATACGAATTTACGAATCAATACGAATGTACGAATTTGTTCATTCGCGAAGTCGTTATTGATCGTAAGTTGTTAGTCGTTAGTCGCAAGTCAGTTTCCATATGGGGATGACAGGCCTCGACGGAGCAATACAGAGAAAAGCGGCAAGCCGGAGTTCGGGAATCTCCGTTATCAACTTTCCGAAAAACAAAAGCGCCAACTTTAATCGCGCTCCGAGTCTAGCTTTTGCCTAAAAAACAAACTAGAGTCGGCATCTCTCTGCTACCCAAGCTTGTAAGGCGGATAAGAGGTGTAATAACACAAGCTAAGGTTTGACGATCTGCTCAACGTCAAGCTGAAAACAAAGAGCAGAAAGGCTGGGGCTTTTTCGCCGGATTCGAGGCCCTGGCCCATAAATCCAATCCGGCTAAGCTTGTAGAAGTTTTTCTCGATTTGTTTCGGACGCGGGTTCAACTCCCGCCATCTCCACATAACCCAAAATGCCCATTAATTAATAATGGGCATTTTGGGTTACTACGGGACGTTGGCGGGAGTTGAACGAAGGAGGGGTCGGGAGGAGTCGCTTAAATGCGCTCCTCCCGTGTAGGAGAATACTAAGAACCGAGGGTTCTTAGGGAGCGAGTGGATACGAGCGACGTGAAACTCCCGCCATTTCTCTCACAAAATACGCCGTGAAACTCCCGATTTCTGCCGCTAAAGAACCAAAAGGAAATTTACCAAATCTGGCTAATATGATATTCTCCGAATATGCTTCATAATCAGCAAACAAAAACTTGGTCCGGGTTCGCGCACAACTCCGCCTTTCCTGATTGATAGGACGGTGGATTTTCGGTTCGCCTGACTTCTCCCGTCCTATAAGGCGGTTTTTTGTTTCGACTACCCGTAGTTTAAAAAATAATCATATTCTCATGAAAGTAATTCCCATAACCACCAAAGTTTTTCAGGAAGGTGAAGATCTAATCCATTTTATCACCAGCCACGTCCATCGCTTGAAAGAGGAATCCATTCTCGTCGTAACTTCTAAAATTGTCGCCCTGTCAGAGAAACGAACGGCGATTATCGAAAACACTCAAACGAAAGAAACACTCATCCGTCAAGAAAGCGAGCTTGCCATACCCACCAAATATGTCTGGCTTACCATCAAAGATGGCATGGTAATGGCCTCGGCCGGAATCGACGAATCCAACGCGAACGGGAAACTGATTCTTTTGCCGAAAGACAGCTTCAAAGCTGCCCGTTTTCTGCGCAAAGCCCTGCAACGAAAGTATGGCGTAAAACGTCTCGGCGTTTTAATCACCGACAGCCGCACCGCGCCGCTCCGGGCGGGAGTAACCGGCGCGACTCTTGGTTATGCCGGATTTCGAGGCATCAAAGATTACCGCGGCACTCCGGATATTTTTGGCCGGAAATTCCATTTCTCCCAAGTGAATATCGCCGACAGTCTTGCTGCTGCGGCGGTATTGGTGATGGGCGAAGGTAAAGAACAAAGACCGATGGCTATCATTGAAGAATGTCCGGTAGAATTTTGCGAGAGAATCCGCCGCCAGGAACTGCATATCGATATTCAAGAAGATGTGTATCGGCCCCTTTTTACACATCTGCCGAAATTATAGAGCGCCTTGAGTTACACCTCTCTTCTAGTTTAATCTTTAACCATGCCTAACTCCCCTGCCATTAAACGTCTCGTTTCCAAAGACCCTGTTTTCGGTAAAATAATCAAGCGGATAAAACTGCCACAAGACAGAAAACGCCGGCCAAATTATTTCCGCTCCTTAACGAGCGCCATTATCAACCAGCAGCTTTCGGGAAAAGCGGCGGATAAAATCGAGGCTCGGTTCAAGGCTCTTTTCCCAGGCCGGGCTTTTCCATCGCCGGAGCAAGTTTTAAAAACTCCGAATAACAAACTCCGTAAGGCCGGCCTTTCGCAAATGAAAATAAAATACATCAAAGGCTTGGCTAAAAAAATCAAGAATCAAGAAATAAATTTTAAAAAAATCGTCACGCTGGAAGACGAAGAAGTAATCATCAAACTCACCGAACTAAAAGGCATCGGCCGCTGGACAGCCGAGATGTTTTTGATGTTCTCCTTGCGCCGCGAGGATGTTTTCTCGGCCGGGGATTTCGGCTTGCGGACGGCCATCAAAAAAATCTACCGCCTAAAAGACCTGCCTGATGAGAAAACCGCGAAACGCATTGCCGAGAAATGGAGCCCGCACCGCACCCTCGCCTGCCGCTATTTATGGGCCAGCACAGACTCGAAATAAAGAAATAAAGTTGGCGAATGTCCAAGAAGGCTGCCCTACCGCCGAAACATATTTAAAAAATTATGCGGACTCTGCAAGTATATTAAATATGCTTACCATTATTTTTGAAGCGCACGCGACCACCTTAGATAACGAAGCTCATTTAGCGTCAGGCTGGAATGATATTGAATTATCAGGCTTAGGGAAGCGACGGGCGGCAGAACTCGGCGAACGTTACAAAAATGAAAATTTCGACGCGATTTTCTGTTCTGATCTTAAACGAACGTATAACACGGCTGGCATAGCCTTCGCAGGCAGAAATTTCAAAATTATTAAAGACGCCAGATTGAGAGAATGTAATTATGGCTATCTAACGCAAAATCCGGAAGACAAAGTCAAATCACTGAAGCCAAAGCACATTTACGAACCCTTTCCGAACGGCGAGAGCTACGAACAAACCTCGAAAAGAATGAAAGATTTTCTTTCAGATTTACTAAGAAATTATGACGGCAGAAAAGTGATGATCATCGGCCATCGCGCCACCCAGTACGGCCTCGAGCGCTGGATAAATAAAGTCTCTTTAGAGCGGGCTGTCTCCGCTCCTTGGAAATGGCAACCGGGCTGGGAGTATAAACTCGCGTCTTTGGACTAGAAACCGACCAAATCCAGAATCAAATCAATCTTCTTCCGAAAAAAATAATTCTGTGCCAGAATTGACAAAGCGGCTCGCCTCAAGCCTGTATTTTCTGTTGAGGAATAAATCTCAAGAATGTCCAAAAAGCTTCATATCCGCCGCCGACCGTGCGTTTTTTGCCGCCTGATTTTGGCCGGTTTTCTCGTTGTCTGGCTTCTTGCTTGTTCAACATCCCCGATCTCCGCCGCCACCAAAGAAGAACTTAAAGAAGCGGCTGACAAAAAAGCCCAAGAGCTCGAGCTTATAAACAACCAGGTAAAAGCCCTGGAGAACCAGCTCGAGGAAACTCAAGGCCAGAGCCAGACGCTTGAAAAAGAGATCTCGAAAATCAACCGCGAGGTTAAACAGCTCGACTTGAGCATCAGATCGAGCGAAATAACCATAGAAAAGCTCAAGCTCGAAATCGAGGCCTTAACCTACGACATCGGCGAAGCCGGAAAAGACATTTCTTTTAAAAAAGCCGCCATCGCCGAAGTCCTCCGCGAACTCCAGAGAACAGCCGACGAAATGCCGCTCGCTGTTTTTTTAAAAAACTCTACTTTGGCCGAAAGCTTTCTCGAGACTCAAAGCTTGAACGATCTAAACAGCCAGTTATCGCTCGAAATCGCCGAGCTCAAAAAAACCAAAAACGACCTTGACGAAAAGCTCGGCGAAGAAGACAGACGCAAAGAAGACCTGAAAAACGAAACCACTAAACTGAAAAGCAAAAAAACGGCTCTGGACGAGACCAAGGAGAGCCGTGAGCTATTCCTCCGAACAACCAAAAATCAAGAGAAGCTCTACCAGAAATCGATTGACGAACTTGAGAAGAAACAAGCCGAGGTCGCCGCTGAAATAGAAAAAATCGAAGCCGAGCTAAGGGCCAAAATCGACCCGGCCTCTCTGCCACTCGCAAGACCCGGAGTCTTGGGGATGCCGGCTCAAGGCCGATTGACCCAAGAATACGGAATAACCAGTTTTACCCTCCGCTATTACCGCAATAAAAAGCAGCACCACAACGGCATTGACATCGCCGCGCCGATCGGCACGCCGATCTACGCCGCCGAATCGGGAAAAGTGGTCGCCGTAGGCAACCTGGACAAGAAATGCCCGGGCAGCGGCTACGGCAAATTCGCGGTTATCGAGCACCACAACAACCTCTCTACGCTTTACGCCCACCTCTCTCTTTATATCGTGGCTTTGGGCCAAGAAGTGAAACGCGGCGAAATCATCGGCTATATGGGCAGAACCGGCTGGTCAACCGGCCCGCATCTCCATTTCACGGTCTATAGTTCGGCCACTTTCTTCCTCAAGCCCAGCAAATCCTGCGGCCTCACGCCGGTCGGAGGCGACCTCGACCCCAGACCATACTTGTCAATGTAAAATTCGCCTTTTATTGTTTTTAAAGAAACAAATGCCAATCGGTTTTTTTGAAGAAAGAGATAAAGATATTTGGAATAGTTTCGTTATCGAAAATAACGGCGATTTTCTGCAGTCCTGGGAATGGGGAGAACTCCAGGAGAGAGAAGGCCGGAAAATTAACCGCTTCGCGGTTTGCCAAGACCGCCGGCTCTTGGCCGCCTTTCAGCTTTACAACCAGCGGAGCCGACTCGGTCAATATCTCTATCTTCCCCACGGGCCGGTTCTAGCTAGGGGCGCCGTCTTCCCTGACAATTTTTGGGAAGAGACTTTTCCTTCTTTCCTGAAAAACCTCTCTCCGAAAGCCATATTTATTATTTGCGAACCGCTGAAAAATTTTCGCTTTCAAGGAGCCGAAGATTTTCCTAATCGCCAGCCGCCGACACATTTAATCATCGACCTTACGAAACCGTCGGCTCAAATTTTAAAAGAGATGGCCTGCTCTCGAAGGCAAGGAATAAGTTTTGCCGGTCGGCAAGGCGTAATTGTAAACCACGAACCTTCGCTCGCCTATCTCGACGATTTCTGGTCTCTGCTTACCGAAACCAGCCGGAGAAAAAAATTCGGAATTTTTCCGAAAGCGCACTACGAAAATATCCAAACCTTGCTGCCTTCTGAAATTTTCTTGGGGCGACTCGACCAAACCAGCCTTTGCGCCGGCCAGGTGGTATTTTGGGGCAAAACCGCGGCTTATCTCCATGCGGCGAGTCATTCTCTCTATAAAAAACTGCGGTCGCCGGATTTGCTCATCTGGACCATTATCGAAGAAAGCAAAAGACGGGGCTTGGAGAGACTCGATCTCTGGGGAGTCGACAGCCGAAGACGGCCAGGGGTTACGGCCTTCAAAAAATCTTTTGGCGGAACCGAGATAACTTACCCGACAGCCAAGATAATTCCTATTCATTATCCCAAGTTTTATCTCTACAAATTAGCCCGCCGGCTCTTACGATAATTCCCGGGTCGGGGTTCTAAAAAGCGAACAATTAAGACGATCGTCTTAATTGTTCGCCGGATAAAATTTAGTTTGACAAAAAATCTATTAAGACCTTTATTGTAAATAAAGGAGGTGGGGGTATGATCCCCGTCATACAGGCCGTCGGCGACGGCCTGTGGTGGGCGGCGGCGTTCGTCTATTTGGCGATCGTGTTGATCGCCGACCATCCTCGGCCGTGGTGAGGCCGGGGGATTACAGTTGGGCCCAGCGTTCGCGCTCCGAGTGTTAACGCTGGGTCTTTTGTTCTTTTGGCAAAAATTAACTTTCCTAAATTTCAACTAATATATTTTCGGAGCTCAAAGAATAAGCGAAGAAACCGAGCCGCCGTCGTGGATTGAACGAATGGCTTTGGCCACCAAGGGCGCGATCTTTAGCACGGTAATTTTAACTCTTTTTGTTTGGAGTTCTTCCGGAGCGTGATTTACGGTGTCTGTCACCACCACTTCCTTAATCAAAGATTCGTCCAGTCTTTTTACAGCGTCCTTGGAAAACAAAGCGTGAGTCGCGAAAACGTAAATCTCCCGGGCTCCGGCTTCTTTAGCTGCTCTAGCGTCGGCCATAACCGTGCCGGCGGTATCAATCATATCGTCAACCAGCAAGACGTCTTTGCCAGCGACATCGCCGATAATCTTAATCGACCCTTCCTGGATTTCGCCAGCTTTGGGTCTGGCTTTGGTGAAAAGCACATAATCCTCGCGACCCAGTTTTCTGGCATAGGCATCGGCCCTCGAGCTGCCGCCTTTATCAGGCGAGGCCACCACAAAATTATCACCCATAATGGTTTTTAGATATGGTATGCCGACTGTCGAGGCGTATAAATGGTCAGCCACGATTTCGCGGCTGAAGAACCCTATTGTCGGTTCTGAATGAAGGTCAAGCAAAAGCGCCCGATTGGCGCCGAATCCTGAAAGCGTCTGGGCGATGACGCTCGCGCTGATAGGCACGCGCGGCTCGTCTTTGCGGTCTTTCCGGTTATAACTCAAATAACTCGGCACCAGAGTAATGCGTCCGGCAGAAGACGACCGCGCCGCCTCTGAAAGCAGAATCATTTCGATTATGTTTTCCGCCGGCGGCTGGAGCGAATTTAGAATAAAGACATCTTTGTCGCGCACGCTCTCCAAAAGCCGAATCCTCACTTCGCCGTCGGCAAAACGGCCGACCTCTGCCTCGCCCAAAGCAACGCCTAATTCTCTCCCGACCTCTTCGGCTAGCGCCCGGCCGGCAGTGCCGGCGAATAATTTAATTTCTCCCATAATAAACTTTTTTAGAGTTACAACCGGCTGTTTATTAAATAATAGAGTGGAGAACTCTATTCGTCCACTATCCGCCTGGCTCCGACACCCTCGAATTGACTCCAAGCTAAAAACTCCTTATATTTTATATATTGATCGGAAATAAAAACGCGCCGAAAGTCAGAATAAACAACCAAATCATTTCTCCGCGTCTTCGGGTTATTGACGATACCGGCGAAAATTTAGGCGTAATCGCGCTCGAGGAGGCGCTCAAAATAGCCGCCTCCAAAAACCTCGACCTTGTTGAAATCGCGCCGGAAGCTTCGCCGCCGGTAGCGAAAGTTGTAAGTTTCGACAAATTTCGCTACCAAAAAGAAAAAGAGGCGAAGGGCCAGCGCAAACAGAACCGGGTCAGAGAGATGAAGCAGGTGCAGATAAGCAGCCGCTCGGCCAAGAACGACCTGCTTATCAAGGTCAAACGAGTGGAAAAGTTTTTGGGAGAAGGCCATAAAGTCGAGATACTGATGAGGCTCCGCGGCCGGGAAAAAGCCAACACCGCCTGGGCGCGGCAGAAACTCGAAGAATTTATCCGGCTTATCAGCGCCGAATATAAAATCTTGAGCGATATTAGATTCATCGGTTCGGGATTCAACATTCAAATCGATAAAAAAAGATGACGAGAAAAAGCGTTAGCAAAAGATTCAAAATCACCAAGACCGGAAAAGTGACGCGCCGCAAAATGGGACTGTCCCATTTCAGGGCCAAAAAATCCGGCAAGGAAATCAAAAACAAGAAATCTCTAGTAAAGGTTGACAAGGCCACGATTAAAATCTTGAAAAAATATCTCTAAGCTATGACCAGGGTAAAAAGAGGGAAAACCGCCCTCAAGAAAAGAGTGAGACTCCTGAAATACACCAAGGGGTTTAAATGGGGAAGAAAATCAAAAGAACGGCTGGCTAAAGAAGCCCTGCTCCACGCTTGGACGCACGCTTTTCGCGGCCGCAAAGAAAAAAAACGGGTCTACCGCGGATTGTGGCAGACCAAAATCAATGCCGCGCTCCGCGAAGAAGGATTAAAATACAGCCGATTTATCGGCCAACTCAAAAAAGCCGATATCAAAATCGACAGAAAAATACTGGCTAGCTTGGCCGAGCATCACCCCTCTGTCTGGAAAAAACTTGTTTCGAGTCTGAAATAGGCTTTAGTTTTACTTTGGCAAAACGCATAGGACTTCACAGCCCTGTTTTTCTCTGGAGACGGATAAATTCAAAGGCTTTCTTTAATATTTCCTGGTTGGCTTTGTAGCGGCCGGCCAGCGAGAGCGCCTCTTTATAGAAAAACCAGCCATAGCCTTCGTGTTCGCGGGAGATTCTGATTTCCCGTTTTTTGGTTTCAGCCAAAAAGAAAATCACGATTTTAAAAATCGGCGTCTTGCCTTTTAAAAACCGGTAGCGCTGAAAAGCCTTGAAGCCTTTTTTCAAGAGAAGCTGGTTCTGCTTCAATCCGGTTTCTTCTTCGGTCTCGCGAAAAGCGGCTCCCACGCTCGTCTCTCTTTTTGATAAATCCGGCTGGCCTTTAATCAAGGTCGGCGGCATCTCTTCGAGATGGCCCTTGGGAAAATTCCAATATCTGCCGCCGTGGTATAAAAGCAAAAACTTGGGCTCGCGGTCCACTAGCCGATAGATAATTATGCCGGCTGAAATCTCGCGTTTCACCAGCTTATTATAGCCTACGAATTGTAACTAACAACTAATAACCATACGAATTTACGAATCAGTACTTGTCCCGACAGATGGAGGAACGAATATACGAATAGTTATCGGAGAGGGTTCGGACGATGACTATTAAGCGCTCTTTAAAAATTTCAAGCACTTCTCGAGCGGCCAGGCATTTATTACGTCTCTTCTCTTGGCCCAGCCGCGACGGGCCTGACCCACTCCCCACTCCAAGTATTTCAAGTGGCTCGTCGAGTGGGCGTCAGAATCAACAGCCAGTTTTACTCCGGCCCGAACGCATTTTCTTACGTACTCGTCTTTTAAATCCAGCCTGTCGGGATAAGCGTCAATTTCGAGAATTGTGCCGGTCCGCTTGGCCACGGCGATAACCGCCTCGATATCAAGGCTTATCGGCTCGCGGCGGTTCAGGATCCTCGCCGTCGGATGGAAAACAATATCCGCGTTTTTATTCTCCATCGCCCGGATCAAACGTTTGGTTTGTTCGGTTGTCGTCAAATTAAAATGCGAATGAATCGAAACGCCGACAATATCGAGTTTCTCCAAAACGCTGTCGTCAATATCCAAACCGCCGTCTTTTAAGATGTCGCATTCAATGCCTTTCAAAGCCCTGAAGTTTGGCTGACTGCGGCCGAGACGAAGATTTAGTCTGTCAATTTCTTTGATTTGTCTTAAGATGCCTTTTTCGTCCAAGCCGTGAGCCACAGCCAAACGTTTGCTGTGATCGGTAATGGCAATATATTCGAGTCCGGATTTTATCGCCTCGTCAGCATAATCTTCAATTGAATTTAAACCATCTGTCCAGTCAGTCTGTATCTGAAGGTCGCCGCAAAGGTCGCCGTAGCCCAAAAGCCGCGGCAGTTTGCCTTTCGAGGCCGCAAGTTCGATTTCGCCGGCGCTCTCCCTTATCTCCGGCGGAATATATTCCAGTCCCAAAGCTCGATAAACTTCTTCTTCGGTCCGGCCGGCAATCTGTCTCTCTCTTCGAAACAAACCGTATTCATTGAGTTTCAAGCCTTTTTTAATCGCCAGATTTCTTAAAACAATATTGTGGTCTTTGGAACCGGTAAAATAGAGCAGGGCCGCGCCATAGGATTTCTCGGCCACCACCCGCAAATCCGCGTCGAGGCCGCTTTTTAGCCTGATTGAGGCGCGAGTCGGCCCCTGGCCGTAGACATTAATCACTTCTTTCATCGACACGAAAAAATCCATAACTTTTTCCGGTTTTTTAGAAATCGCCAGAATGTCAATGTCGCCTATGGTCTCTTTTCTTCTTCTCGCCGAACCAGCGACATCAACTCTCTCGACTTCTTTCAAATTTTTAAGACGATTTTTGATCTCTTCTATCTCCGGCATCGCGAAACCCAAGACAAACCGGCTGCCGGATTTTTTCAAAAAATCAATGCCCTTCAAAATATTTTCCTCGGATTTCGCGCCAAAACTTTCGAGCTCGCGCACTTTTCCCGCTTTGGCCGCTTTTTCGAGCTCGCTCACATTCTTTATCTTCAAACGCTCGTAGAGTTTTTTGACTTTTTGCGGTCCCAGGCCTTCAATCTTTGTAAGCTCGGACAGATTAACCGGCGTTTCTTTCTTCAATCGCTCGTAATATTTAAGTCGTCCGGTTTTGACGAGCTCCTCGATTTTTTCGGCGATTGATCGGCCGACGCCCGGAATCTGCTCGAGCGCTTTTAGGCCGCCTTTCTCGTAAATCTCTTGAACCGATTCCTCTAGGTCCTCGATGGCAACAGCCGCTTTTTGGTAGGCGCGCGGCTTAAAAGCCACGGCCTGCATTTCCAGGTATTCGCCGATTTCAGCCAATATTCTGGCTATCTCTCGATTCTCCATTGTCTATCAGGAGGTAGTAAGAGGGCTATGGTCTAATCTTACCGGTTTGGTTCTTCGAGGGGGCGGCAAAAATAAATCAGGCACCAAAAAAATAATCACCGCCGCCAAAAATGAAAGGACAAAAGCGCTTATGAAAATAGAATTGAAACCAAAGTCCTCGGCAATAATAGCGCCCAGAAAACCGGCCACGCCCGAAGCCACTCCGAGTGAAGTGCTGTTTAGCGACCAGTCGAGGGCGATGTTTCTTCTATCAAGATGGCGGGAGAAAATCGCTGACCAGGCCGGCGCATAAAGAGCGAAGCCAACGGCATGGAGCCCCTGGACCAAATAGAGGCCGACCTCCGTCCGGACAGCGACAAAAAGAACGGCCGAAAGCGAAATCAAAAGCAAACCGAAAATCAGCGTGTAAAAATCGTCTTTCTCGCCGTCGGTTTTATCAAGCCAAGCGGCAAGCGGCAACTGGATCAACGATCTCACCGCCCAATAAAGAGCCGTGCTTATGCCGACGGTGACAAGCGTCGCTCCCGCTATCTTCTCGATAATAAAAATCGAAAAGACAGGCGCTACCAGCCCCCAGCCGCTGAAAAGAAGCATATCCGACAAAATAAAATTGCGGACGATTTTGTTTAGCCTCAAGTGTTTAAGAATATTTTTAATCATACTGTCTTAAATTCTAATTGATCGCCGGCTGTTTTGACAAAGATCCTGGACCCCCGGCCGATTTCCTCTTTTAAGATTTTTTCCGAAAGAGGCCCTTTAATTTCCTGGGAAATCACCTTGCGTAAGGGCCTGGCTCCGAAAACCGGGTCATAACCCAATTCGGCTATTTTTAAGAGAGTCTCGTCGTCGAACGTCAAATCGATTCCCTGGTCCTCCAAGAGTTTGGAAGCGATCTTTTTGATCTGGAGCTTTGCCACTTCTTTTATATTTTCCATCGTCAAGGTCTTAAAAATAATAATGTCGGAGAACCTGTTCAGGAGTTCGGGCTTGAAATAATCAACGAGTTTTTTCTTGAATTCTTCGGAAATACTCTCGATGGTTTTGCCTTCGTCGAGAGAAGCTTTGATAAAGGCCGAATGGGCGTTCGAGGTGGCGATAATAATGGTGTTCTTGAAATCGACTGTCCGCCCCAGATTGTCGGTCAGCCGGCCGTCGTCGAAAACCTGAAGAAACAAATTGAGCACGTCGGGATGGGCTTTCTCAAATTCGTCGAGCAGAACCAGGCTGTAGGGCTTTTCCAAGACCGCCTCGGTCAAAGCGCCAACCACTTTTCCGTCAGGAGAACCGATCAGCCTGAAAAAACTGGTTTTGTCCTGATACTCGGACATATCGAGCCTCGCCATCATTTCTTCGGAACCGAACTGGGTCTTGGTTAAAATTTTCGCGAGTTCGGTTTTGCCCACTCCGGTCGGGCCCACAAAAAGAAAAGCGGCGATGGGCCCGCCTCCCCGCGTAAGGCCGCTCCGGTATTCTCTCAAAGCCCTCGAAACCGCGCTTACCGCCTCTTCCTGGTCAATCAGGTCTTCGTGGATAACCTGTTCGAGGTTTAAAAGTTTAGCCGCCTCGGTTCTGCCGACCTGGTGAATGGGAATGTTAGTCCTCCGCTCGGCGATGCCGACAATCTCGTCTTTGGTGAGACGCTTGATGCCGCGGCGCTTGGCGTCAGCCAAGGCTTCTTTCAAAAGATCGTCGGCTGACGAAGGCAAAGGCTTGCTGTGAAAATATTTTTTAGCCAGATAAACGGCGGTTTTAACGGCGCTGAAGCTGATCGCTATTCTCCACTCGGCTTCAAAAATCAGGCTGGAGTAAACCAATAATTTTGTCGCCTCTTCTTCGCTTAATTCCTCGACGGTGATAAACTCGAAAGCCTCCATAAAAACGCTGTCTTTTTTAATATACTCGCGGAATTCTCCCGGATAAGTCGTGCCGATAGTCGGAAAATCATTGGAAATAATGAGCGGCAGCATAATGTTCGCGGCCGAGAGATAGAGTTCGCCCGAGGTGCGGCTCAAGTTGTGGATTTCCGGGACGTATAAAATTATATTCTGGGCAAAGGCAATCTCTTCGAAAATCTTGGCTATCCGGCGCTGCAGTTCAGCTTGGTCGGCGCCGGAGACCAGACTGCTGATATTCAAAGCCACCAGTCTTTTGTCAAAAAGCTGCTCCGGCGCCTTGTCTTTGGTAATCATATAAGCCAAGTGGCTGATCACGGTTTCTTTGCCGATGCCGGCCTCGCCCACCAGAATGACATTCGGTTTGTTGGGCCGCGAGAGTATGTCAACCAGCCGGTTATACTCGTTCTCATGACCGATTAAAAATCCAGCCTGGCCGGCCCTGGCCAAATCGGTGAAATCAGTGCCGAACATATCCAAAGTCGGCGTGGGTCTGGCGGTCCAGGCGCGGTTCATTACCCGGTGCCGCAAGCCGAAAAAACTGCCGGCAAAGCCGCCGATTGTCTGGGGCAGACGCCGCGTAACGAAGCCCCTGATTTGTTTTCGGAAGCGGCCGAAAATAATCGCTCCTTCTAAATCTCGGGGGGCGATTTCGAACAAACCGAAAAGCCGGGCCAGATCTTTGTCCTCCGCCTCTTTCTCCGCCGCGAGGAGATCAACCGGCGCGATGTAACGGGAATTTCCCTTGAGCGCCGCGAGCAAAGCGTTTTTCGCCAGACTCTCGATTTTCGCCGTAAGCTCGGCCGGCGACTCTTTAACCGGCGGCCTCTTCAAGTATTCGTTGATTTTTTGCTTGAACTCTTTGGGTTCGACATCGAGCCGCTCGAAAACATCGCTTACTTCAGGAAGCTCGAGGAGAGCGGCGGTCAAGCGCAAATAAAATCCGCCTCCCAAAATCAGGGCGCGCTGATAAACAGCCGCCAATACTTCCAAACTCTGCGGGGTAAGATAGTCGGCTATATTAACCCTTCCTTCCTTAGGCAACCTGTCCAAGGGGAAACGCCCTTTATCGCGACGCAAGAAGGTGTCAATAACAAGAAGCGAAAATAAAATTCCGGCGTTCAGCAAAACCGGCGAGTCGGACGTAAGAAAAAACAAAGCGACAAAAACAAAAAGAATCAAGAACACGGCCAGAACAACCCGTGCCAAAATCTGGTCGAAGAGTTTTAGATTAAAAAAAGAATTTTTGAAATAAAATTCGATTTCCTTCATCTGGGCCAAAAATTAAAAATCCGATAGGTCAAAAAAATGGGGATAACGAGCCAAATCAAATAAGCGAGCGCCGAAAGTAAAAGAACCGCAAGATACAAAACCGAAGCCAGCGAGACTTTCGCGCCCCTCAAAATAAAACCCAAACCGTAGCCCATAACGCTCCGGTCTTGATAGAGGGGGACGAACAAATGCTTGAGGTTTATTTTGAGGGCAAAACGCCGGTCGAGCTTCTCGAGGAGGGCCAAAGTCGAATGGCTGAAATTATAAAAACTGGAGATATACCAATGACGTAAAAAATCAAGCAACCGAACACTGATCTGCTCGCCGACGAAAATCAAAGCCGCCATAATTCAATTATACCCCGAATGACCGGACGGGCTAAGACCCCGACTCAAAACAGGGTGATTTTGGATTTTTCCGAGCTGAAAATTTTTATTTTTCCGTATTCGCCGTCATAACCCGGGACAGCCTCGATTTCCCCTTTTCTTACTTTTATAATCCCTTCGGCAATCCTCGGCGTTGTCGCTTTAGAAAGTTCGTCTTCGGATTTTTCCATTAGAATATCGATTTCATTGGAAAAGGTCGAGGTCAGTCTTTCGTACTCCTCTTTCACCTTTTTTGAAGATACGCCGACCTCGAGCGCCTCGGCGATTATTTCATCAAGCGGCACCAGTTTTTTATAGGGAATTTTTAGAGGGTCGCTATATCCTTCCGCTCGGTCAGCCAAGACGTTCACCCTGTTTAAAACCCCGACTGTCACTTCGCGGCCGCAAACCGGACATTTGCCGGCCAGTTTTCCGGTTTCCTCCGGACTCAAAGATTTTCCGCAGAGCCGGTGGCCGTCAAAATGATATTTTCCTTCTTCGGGAAAAAATTCAATGGTCATCAAAAATTCCTGCGGATTGCGAGTCCGGACGGCTCGCCAGATGGAATCATAATTGAGTTCGGCGTCAAAAACATTGGCTTCTCTGCCTAAGCGAGGCAATGAATGACTGTCGGAGTTGGAGATGAAAGCGATATTATCGAGCTTTGACAACCGCCAGTTCATTCCGGGATCGCTCGAGAGACCGGTTTCAATGGCAAAAATATGTTTTGTCTCATCGCCGAAACATTCTTCGAGCGAATCAAAACCGGACATCGAACCGAAAACCGAAAACCACGGCGTCCAAGCGTGCGCCGGCACCACCACTGCCCGATCGCTGACGCCTTTGACAATTTTAAGCAAGTCCTCGGCGTCCAAACCAATAATCGGCCGGCCGTCGGACAGCAAATTGCCGCCTCTTTGGCTAAGTTCGCTTATGAATTTTTTGGCAGTTTCGATATCCGGCGTAAAAACCAAATTATGAACCCGCCTGGCCCGGCCGCCCCGGGAATAGATGCTCGATATTTCCGTTCCTAGCATAAATCTCGCTGACGACTCTTGGTTTTTAAGCTTATAGAGCCCGGCTTCGGCCGGCTCCAGCTTATCTTCTATCTCCGCCATCCATCTCGGGTGGGTAAAATCGCTGGTGGCCAAAACTTTCAAACCCTTTTTCTTGGCCCAAAGAGCCATATTTTCAAAGGTCATATCTCGCGAAACAGCGCGCGAATAAGGAGAGTGGAGATGGAGGTCAGCGATAAATTTCATTATTTGTCTTTTTTAGATTCATCAATCGGCCGGGGCAAGCAGCATTAAATCGCATTCTTTCATTTTCTCCAAGCTTTTGAAATCGCGGTCCCGTTTTATGGCCGCCGCCAAATGCTCTCCGCCCAAAAAGTGCGGCAGAACCACGTAATCGGCTCCCATTTTGTAGAGCTCTCTTCCTTCCCACTCCCGGTCGGCTGTCAAAATAACTTTAACTTTGGGATTGGCTCTCTTGGCCGACCTGAAAATAACCACGTTGTCTTCAAAAACCGGAGCCGTGGAAATTATAAGCCTGGCCCGGGGAAAACCGGCTGTCTCCTGGACTTCTTCGTCAGTGGCGTCGCCGCACAAAACATCGATCCCTCTCTTCAGGAGTTTTCTCGTCCGATGCGGATCAAAATCAATCACCGTAAACTTTTGACCGATCTCCTCCAGCGCCGACAAGACATTCTGTCCCAAGCGGTCGGCGCCGATAAGGACGATGTGGCCTCCAAGTTTTTCGACTTGCTCGCCGACTTTCTTCAAGGGGGAATAGCCGGCGACTATAGAAATAATTTTTTTAAACCGTTTGTAAATAGCCTCGCCGTGGATCATAAAATAAGAAGAAATGACGATCGAGGCAACGGCCACGAAAGTAACCAGAGAGACGTCTTTCCCGGCCAAATGGCCGATTTCCCCTCCTTTCATCATCACCACCAGACTGAATTCGGAGATTTGCGCCGTAGTGATGCCGGCAAAAAAAGCCACCCGCCCTTTGTAGCCGAAGAGGCGCATCGTGAGCATTGTAATCAGAGGGTTCACCAAGACCACAAAAAGAGTGATAACCGCGGCCGCTCCCCAATTGCCGGAGATGCCTCCGGCCGCCATTTTCGTCCCCAAAATCACGAAAAAGAGCACCACAAAAAAATCCCTAAGCCACCGCAGCAGGCTGGCGATCTCGTAGTGTTCGGCCGATTTGGAAAGAGCGAGGCCCGCCAAAAATCCTCCGACCTCGAGGCCCAAGCCGACAAAACGCGAAGCGGCCAAAGCCGCCATGCCAATGCCCCAGGCCAGGCTAAAGAGAAAAAGCGTTTCTCGTCTGGTGTCGACTAGCTCCAAAATCTTCGGCATAAAACGGGAAACCATAATGGTTAGGCCCAAAAAAGCAAAGCCCTTAAACAGGGTGGTGAAAAAATCAACAATTATGTCGCTCGAAGCCCCGCCCGCCAAACCGCTCAAAAAAATAAGGGTGAGTATGGCGATAAAATCCTCGACCAGCATAACGCCGATAACCAGCCTTCCGTAAAGGCTGGCCAAGTCCTTTTTCTCCGAAAGCGCTTTGATGGCGATAATGGTCGAAGAAAAAGAAAGCGCCAAGGCGATATACAGAGCCGGAATCGAAGCAAAGCCCAGAAGCTTTACCATTATAAAAGCGAGGAATACCGAGAGGCTCGTCTGGAGCAAGCCGATTAAAACAATGTTCCAGCCCAGATGCCGCAATTTGTCCGGATTCATCTCGAGGCCGACCAAAAAAAGCAGGAGGGCTATGCCTATCGAAGAAAGCGAGTTTATGGCCGTCAATGATTCGGCGGTTATGTTTCCGGCAAGAGTTAAAATTAAACCGGCTAAAATATAGCCCAGGATCGAAGGCTGTTTTAGCCTGATCATTAAAATTCCGGCCAAGGCCGCGAGGACAACCACCACGGCGATTTCGTTAAAAAGCATGAATTAATTATAACAACTAATCGAACTTTACGCGCTCGGCGATTTTATGCTAGGCTCGAATTTATGAAACACTACCAGGATCTCGAAAAATTATTCGAAACCCTGCCCCTGCTCGAAAAAACTCTAAGATGGAGCCGCTTTGATAATATCCGAGAACAAAACACTCTGCAACATTCTTATGTCCTTTCGGTTCTGGCGAGTATTGTCACGCGCCTCTTAAAGCCGTATCACCCGAATCTCGACCACGATCTCGTAAAAGAAGCCGCCTTGATCCACGATGTCGGAGAATTAGGGCAAGACTACGATGTCCTCTATCCTAATCAGTCTCCTTCAAGCGAAATAGAAGAATGCGGAAAATTCAAAGAATTGTTCGGCGGTTTTGAAAAAGAAATTTTCGAAGGATTAAAAAAAGCTTTCCTGCTCCAATTCGCTTGGAAAAATGAATGGGGGGGGTTCGAGAAAGAAGAGCAGGAAACTTTAAGATGTCTGGCCAGAGAAAAGCAAATCGAGGCCTTGCTTTTTCACGCCATCGAACACCTGGATTACGTGCTTTTCGCCCGAGAACAATTTAAAAATCGCGACAACGCCCAGATCTGCCAGGCGGTAATTAAAACCCATTTAAAAACTTTGAGTGACTGCTCTCTAAAGATCCCCGGCTTCGGCGAAAAAATCTGGACACCGGAAATACAAAGCTGGTGCGAGGAGTTTTTAAAAACCTAATCTTTGGAGTCCAGCTTCCCTTTAATGTCTTCAATAAAGCGATAGATATCAAGACCTTCAAACCCTGCCGGCAGACACTGCCGTTTCTCAGCCAATCGCAATGCCCTCTCAAACTCTTTTATCTTTCGACTAAGGATTTCTGCCGCAAAAGACTTCTTTTTAAGATTTTTCGCGAGAAGTCTTAAGTCTCTTTTCATACCCTTGAGAAGTCCTTTTAACGTTTCGTCGTCTATCAAATCACTAAGCGGCGTGTCAGGAGAACGCCTCATCTTCTCCAAAAACTCAGGCGGAGGAGTACTTCCAATCGCTAAGTGCCCCTTAAGGCTTAACTCTAAAATTCCCCTGTCGGCGAGTTCTTCGGGCTGCATATAAGCTTTTCGATCGAAACCCTCTTGTCCTGTCATATATTTTATCCCCCCGGAAGGAATCGAACCCTCATCTCGGGTTCCGGAAACCCGCGTTCTATCCATTGAACTACGAGGAGTATTAAACGTATTCTAAAAGATTTTGAACATTTCATAAAGCAAGCCGAGAGCAAAAAGAGGCAGGAGCAAAAAGCAGAAAGAAGTTTTTTTTCTCGCCCTCTGCCACATCAAAACCACCAAGGCGCTCTCTATAACCCCAAAAATACCGCCGGCTACGGCAATAAGCAAGAGGAAATCCCTCACTCCCGAAAGATAAAACAAAATCGGCAGGAGAGCCGCTGATGATCCGGCCGCGAGCCTGCTAAACCTAAAATCCAGATTCAGGATCCCCTTAAATTCCATAGCCAAAAACACGTACGAGGTCCAGAGAGAAAAAAGACCGAGCATCCCTAAGGCCGCCCCAAGAAAGCGCGAGCCAGCCAAACCTGAAACCGCGTCCACGCTTATTACTCCTTTCGAAACCATTAATATGCCGAGGATAAAGAAAGAGTAAAGAATTGCCGGAACAGCTGTCCCCAAGACAATTGCCGGCGCCAAGTTTCTCTTGTCCAAACGATTTTTCTTAAAATATTCCCTGATAGAAGAAATCGCCGCCCTGCCGGCCAATGAAAAAAACACCGGCCCAAAAGGCAAAAATACCAACTTCGGATTAAAAGACGCGAGCGCGATTCTCGATGGCTCGCCGAAAAATATTCCATACACAAACACCGAAAATATGATTAGGGCCATAGCGAGGAAGATAAAAAATTCCGGACCGGCCATTCTTTTTACGCCCGAGAGGGCGGCTACTGTTCCCGCGAGCCAGAAAATCAAAGCCGCCGAGACGCCGGAGATCGAAGGAAAGAGCAACTTGATGAAACTCGCGGACAAAACCAAATAAATTATGAGAACCGTGAGAATGGTGAAAAAAGTTATTAAAATCGAAAAGACAAAACCCGGCCGGCCAAGATAAATTTTGGCATAACCGGCAAAACGGTGGTCGCCGGCTGTTTTTTCTATTATTTCCGCGTACATCAAGTGGATGGCGGAAAAAACCAGAGTAAAAGCCGCCAAATAAAAAAAGCCTGTCAAAACGCCGGCTCGCTCGAACACCGCCGGCAGAGAAAACATACCGGCGCCGATAATCAAGGCCGACAAAAGGCCTGCCGGAACAATTAAATTTCTATAAAACTTCAAAAATTTCGTCACCGTCTCTCACCTTTTCTTTGACTTTGAGGCCGACTTCTTTTCCCTTAGCCGCGAGTTCGAGATCTTTGTGGTTATACTGAATGGAATCGATTTTTTCCGTAAAATCAGTGGTCGCGCCCTTGAAGCGCACTTCTTCGCCCTTTTTCACGTCCCTCGCAAATTTAACAATAGCCACTCCGATATTGCCGTAATAATGGGTGACGACCCCGATCGGTTGCTCTTTTTTGTCTCCCATATTTATTGATTTTTATTTTACCGACCTTTATTTAGAGCCATTTTTGGCTTCCTCGTTTTTGATGATTTCCAATATTTTTTTGACCAGCGCTCCGGGGTCGGGACTCCGCGCGATCTTGCCTTCCATCTCCTCCAGACGGTGGGTGTCTTTCAAAACAAACTCGAAAAGCTCGTCAGTGTCCCAGGGCCCTTCTAAAATGCCGATCGGTTTTTTGTCTTCAAAAGCGATGGTGAATTCGTTCAAGGTTCCCATCCGGCCGCAGCCGACAATCACCGCGTCAGCCATTCTTGTGAGAAGCAAGTTGCGGCCCGAATAGCCGTGGCCGGTGTACATTACCACGTCGTGGTAATCCAAAGGCAGTTTATAATGCTGAATATGCTCTAACTTCGAAGAGGCCGGCGAGACGCCGACCACCAAACCGCCTTCGGTTTTCGCGCCTTTGGCTGTCCAAAGGGGAAAGCCGGTAGTGGCGCCGTCTATCAAAATAACGTCGCTCTGGGCGATAACTTTGCCCAGTTCTTCAGCCAGTTTGGAGGCTTCTTCGCCGCAACGGGAAGTGTCAGCCGCGCCAGAGACGCAAATCTTGTACTTTAGAAAAATACTGTTGTCCATAATGCTTGCTTTGATTATAACACCGCTTCCTCTCCTAGAGAAGGAATTTCTGTCTCGATGGCCAGTTCATCGCCGATTTTCTGCGACAGGATTTCCATTTGGTCTCCTTCGCCTTGGACCAGAAAAATTTTTTTGAGCGTGAGCCTCATCGGCTCCAGCCATCTCAAAAGTCCGGCCTGGTCGGCGTGGGCCGAGTAGCCGCTGATCGACCTTATTTTACACTTGACCTCGACTTCTTCTCCTAGGATTTTCACCCTCTTTTCTCCCTCCAGAATTCTTCTGCCAAGCGAGCCCCTGGTCTGGTAGCCGATGAACAAAATGGTATTTTTGGGATCAGGCAAGTATCTTTTTTCGTGATGGATAATGCGTCCGCCCTGCGACATACCCGAGCCGGCAATAATGATTTTGGGCGCGGGTATGTTGGCCAGAGCCCTTGACTCTTCGGTGGTCAAAATGAATTTTAAGCCGGGCAGCTTTAAGAATTCCTTGCCTTTTTTGAATTCTTCAATCGCCTCTTTGTCAAAATAATCGGGATCCTCCAAATATTTTCGGTAAACCGCTATCAGCTTTATGGCCAGAGGACTGTCGATAAAAACCGGCTCTCCGGGTATTTTGCCGGCCTGGACCAGATCGTTGATTTCGTGCAAGAGCTCCTGGGTTCGCTCCATGGCAAAAGCCGGAATAAGCAGAACGCCCTTGCTTTTGGCCGCTTCCTCGATAATGTCTTCGAGTAAGTCGCGGCGGTTGCCTAGATCTTCGTGGAGCCGGCCGCCGTAGGTCGACTCCACGACCGCGTAATCGGCTCCCGAAACCGTCTCGACGTCTTTCACGAGCGGCGCCGGCATATTGCCCAGATCTCCGGAGAAAACCGTTTTTTTGCCGTCGTCCGAAGTAATAACTATGATGGCCGACCCCAAGATGTGGCCGGCGTCATAAAATTCTATTTCAAAATTTTTGATCCTGAATTTTTGGTGATATTTGGCTCCCTGCCACAAACCCATCAGCCCGTCGATCTCTTCGATGGCGTAAAGCGGAGCTTTGTTTCTGTCTTTGGCTTCTTCCAGTAAAATATGCTCTGAATCGAGCAGCAATTCCTGGGAAAAGTCTCTGGCTGGCGGCGTGGAAAAAACCCGGCCTCTAAAACCGTCTTTGTAAAGCTTGGGCAGCCGGCCGATATGGTCGATATGCGAATGGGTGACTAGAACCGCCTCGATCAAAGCCGGGTCATAAGGAAAGGGTTCGAAATTCAGTTTTTCGCAATAATGAGCTCCCTGAAAAAGCCCGCAGTCAATCAGAATTCTCGTCCCCTTGTCTTCGAGTAAATAATTAGAGCCGGCAACCGACTGGGCGCCGCCGTAAAAAACGATTTTCATCAGAAAATAAAAATCAATAAATTAATCAAATTTGTTTTCCTGGACGTGGCGTTTTATTTCGGCCTCGAGCAGAACAATGTGCGCTTCGTAGTCAGCCAAGAACTTTTGCCAGATACTCTTGCAAGACTCGCAAGCTTCGGCTGATTTCAAGTATTCTCCCATTCTCCAAGCGCTGTCCGAAATCTCCGACAACTGGTGGATCAAGTCGTGGTTGTGATCTTTGAGCATAAAATGGTAAAGTGGTATATTTTTAAAAATAAGGTCGACCTTTTCTTAAGATAGATTATAACAGTTTTTGAAGTTGTAGCTAAATTAAAATGTCTAAAGAATCTTTTTCGCCGGAAGAAACTACAGGAAGCAAGTAGATCGCCGAACTCACCGAATAGATTAAATACAAATAGACCCAGCCTAAAACTTTACTGTCTTCCTCAATAGTTATTTTTAGAGCAGAGGGCTTACTAAAAATAGTTTTCTTTATTTTTATCTTTGATTTCTCTGCCATTTTAAATTTCTCGAAATAAGAATAATCACCGAAGGGTTCCTTCGGATTTTTTACTCGGAATCTCGCTCTTTGACTAAAGACTCTCTCACTCGATAATCCCCATCTCCCTACCGATTTTTATAAACGCTCGGACACATTGTCCCACCTCTTCCTGGCTGTGGCTCGCGGAAAGCTGAACCCTGATCCTCGCCTCGCCTTCAGGCACCACCGGATAGCTAAAGCCGACCACATATATACCCTCTTCGAATAAGCGGTCGGCCATTTCTTTGGCTTTTTTGGCGTCGTAAATCATCACCGGCGCGATCGGATGATTGTCTCCCCGGAGCTCGAAACCGGCTTCAGACATTTTCTCCCGAAAATACTTGGTGTTGCCCTCGAGTTTTTGAATCAGAGCGGAAAATTCGCCGTTTTTGAGGGACTCGAGATTCTTTAAGGAAACAGCGGCTACCACCGGCATCAAACTGTTGGAAAAAAGATAGGGACGCGACCGCTCGCGGAGAAAGTCGATGATTTCCCCGCGGCCGGCGATAAAACCGCCTCCGGCTCCGCCCAGAGCCTTGCCAAAAGTCGAAGTAATAATATCCACTTCGCTCTCGACGCCAAAATAGTTCGGCGTGCCCCGTCCGTTCTCGCCTACCAAGCCCGTGGCGTGCGAGTCGTCAACCGTGACCAAGGCTTCGTATTTCCGGGCCAGCTCGCAGATCTCTTTAAGCTTGGCAAAGTCTCCGCTCATACTAAAGACACCGTCGGTTACGATGAGCCGCAGTCTCGCGGTCATAGTCTTTTCCAAAATTTCCGCGAGTTCCGTCATATTAGCGTGGCCAAAAATATGGCGTTCGGCTTTGCATAGCCGCAAGCCGTCGATAATCGAAGCGTGGTTTAGCGAATCGGAAATAGCCGCGTCTTCGGCCGTAAGCAGAGCCGGGAATAAACCGGCGTTGGCGTCAAAACAGGAAGAATAGAGAATGGCGTCATCCGTGCCCAAAAAATCGCTCACCGACTCTTCCAGCTGGCGGTGGATAGTCTGGGTGCCGCAGATAAAACGAACCGACGACAAACCATAACCATACTCGTCAAGGGCTTTTTTGGCTTCCTCGACAACTTTCGGATCATTGGCCAGCCCCAAATAATTATTGGAGCAAAAAATCAGTTTTTCTTTGCCTCCGACCGTAACGCGGCTCGACTGCGGACTCTCCAAAATTCTTTCTTTTTTTGAAAGCCCGGCCTTCCTAATCTCTTCAAGCTCGCTCTTAAGTATTCTTTTGAGTTTCTGGTACATTTCGGTTTCCGGCCGCCGAGGCTTCGACTGATAAGGACTCTTTTATTTTACCGTAATCCGGCAATTCTGTCTCGGCTCTTACCCTGCCAATCTTTTAACCTTTAATTTCATTCTCTGGTCAGCTTCTCTTAGTTCCTGCAAGGTGTTTACGCCAAACCATTCTCTAGGATTAGCCAGTTTTATAACCTGTGTCAGCGCTTTTTCTTTGTTCGCCAGTTCGAGCATGCTCGGCAAGCCGTATTCCTTTAGCCCAGGGATTGGCTTTATTTGGGGGAGACTCTCTTCAAACCACTTTCGGTCAAAACAAAAAGTGCCAGTGCTTGTTTCTTTTATCTGTCTTTGCTCTTTGGTTAAATTTTCTTTTTCGACAATCAAAATTTTTCCGCTCTCGCTTCGAATAATGCGGCCGTACTGCTCCGGATAATCCGGCTCAACCGACAAAAGCGACAAAACCGGCTTAGCTTCATAGTGCTGCTTCATAAAACTCTCCAAAGTGGCCGGCGAATAAAAAGCGCTGTCATCGGCATTCAGCACCAGAACCTGCTCTATATCTCGGGGCAAAATTTTTATGCCGCAGAAAGCGGCGTGGGCCGTGCCTTGGGGTTTATCCTGAAGAGCGTAAGAAACGGAATTTTTAAAATAAGCCGTGATTTTCTCGCTCTCAAAACCGGCGACTAAACAAATCTGCTCTTTGCTAAAGCCCAAAAGACGCAGAGAGCTGACAATATAGCTGACCATTGGTTTGCCGGCGAGTTTCAGCATGGCCTTAGGGCCGCTTTTCCTCAAATTAAGCCGCTTGCCTTGGCCAGCGGCGAGAATTACGGCGCTAAATTTTTTTAGATAATCCTTGGACATCGCTTAATATAATTAAGTCACGAACTGCCAGTTTGTATCTGGCGGCTATAATGATAATAACTTATGCTTGGGGCCCGGATCACTCGCCCTTGATAACCGCGAGCGGCAGGAGTCTGGCCACTTTTTTGGATAGGCCGGCCTGATGAACCACCTCCACCACCTGGTCAATATCCTTATAAGCTTGGGGCGCTTCTTCGGCAATGCCCCGCGAGGAATAACATTTAACCATAATCCCTTTTTGTTCAAGGTCTTTTACGATATCTCGGCCTGACAAACTTTTTATAGCCTGGTGCCGCGACATTCTTCTGCCTGCTCCGTGGCAAGTGGAATAAAACGCGGCTTCGGCTTCTTTCACTCCGCGGAGAACATAAGAAGCGGTACCCATCGAGCCGGGAATCAAAACCGGCTGGCCAAACTCTCGGTATTTCTCCGGGATCTCCGGATGGCCGGCCGGGAAAGCCCGCGTCGCTCCTTTGCGATGAACCAGCAAACCGTCCTCGAATTTGGCGATATTGTGGGCCACGTCATAAAGAACCTGCAGGCTTTCTTCGTTGAAAATTTCTCTCCAAGATTCTCTCACCAGATAAGTAATCATCTGACGGTTGGCCCAGGCAAAATTGGCGCCGCAGGCCATGGCTCTAAAATAAGCTTGTCCCTCTTCGGATTTTATCGGAGCCGAAGCCAATTCCTGATCCGGCAAGCTAATGCCGTAGCGCGGCATTACTCTGGCCATCAAGCGAATATAATCAGTGGCGATTTGGTGGCCCAGGCCACGGCTGCCGGTGTGGATCATAACCGTGAGTTGGTTTTTAAACAATCCGAAAACTCTGGCCGCTTCCTCGTCAAAAATTTCTTCGACTCGCTGGATTTCCAAAAAATGGTTGCCGCTCCCTAGGGTGCCGAGCTGGTCTTCTCCGCGACTTTTAGCAACGCTCGAAACCGCCGCCGGATCAGCTTCTTTTAAAAAACCGCGGGCTTCGCAATTCTCGATGTCTTCGTCTCGGCCATAACCTTGGCTTACCAGCTCTTCTGCTCCGCGGGCTAAAATCTTATCTAGCTCGGCTGTTTTGAGTTTCTGCCGATGGCCCTTGCCAAGACCGGACGGTACTCTGCTTTGAATGGCCGTGGCCAGTTTTTCCAAATTTCCGGCTGTCTCGCTAAAAGATAGAGGCGAAAGCAAGAGCCGTACACCGCAGTTAATGTCATAACCTATGGCTCCGGGAGAAATTACGCCTGTCTCGGCCGAGACCGCAAAAACGCCGCCTATCGGCGAGCCATAGCCTTCATGGATATCAGGCATCGCCAAAGAGTATCTCTCTATGCCTGGCATAGTCGCAAGATTAACCAATTGCTCGAGCGACCGATCTTTTAAAATATCCGCGAGCATTTCTGAATCAACGTAGATTCTGGCCGGCACTCTCATATCCTCGCGAAAACTTCTGGGTATTTCCCAGAGAAAATCGTTTATTTTGATTAAGTCGTCTCTCCTTATCATCAGACGTCAAAAATTAAATTTGTCTCCAGTCGGCCGCTGTTTTTTCTGATTTTTAGCTCGTGGTAAGTAACGGCTTTGATGTCTTCTCTAAAAGACGGAGTTGGAACTCCCAAAATTTGAGCGACAAGGCGCGTTTGGCAGAGCTCGATTATTTCGAGCCGCGGAAAAACCGCTTTTCTGATTTGCATTTTCGCAAGAATTTCGTTTAGAAAATCAGCTAGGAGGAAATTTTGGTCAGGCGCGGAAATTTCGATTCTCTCTCGGAGCGGCAATTTTTTTGGCGGCTCGCCGACCGCGACCCAGGAGAGAACCCAAGCCGCGTTTTCAAAAATCTCTTTCAGGTCTCTTCCGAAAATTCTGAAACGCACATCCGCCGTATGTTCGATAATCTCAAATTTTTTCTTCATTTTGAGCCAAAGCCTGGAGCGCTATTTTTTTGTCTGACCAGGCAAGTTTTCTTCCGCGGGCCAAATGGATATACGGCTCGCTGCCCTTGCCGGTGATTAAAACCGCGTCTCCCTTGCCAGCCAGAGACACGGCTTTTTCAATCGCCTCTTCTCTGTCCAGAATTTTGTATAACTTAACCTCGCTGCCGCTCTCTTCAACTCCTCTTCCAATCTCTTCGATTATTTCCAAAGGGGGCTCATCGTAAGGATCCTCGTTGGTCAGCACGAGCTCGTCGCAAAAGCCGGCGGCGATTTCCCCGAGCTTCGGCCGCTTCCATTTGTCCCGACCGCCTCCGGCCGAGCCCAAAACGCCGATTATTTTTCGGGGGTTCAGGCTCACCGCGTATTTATAAATTTCGGCCAAGGATTCCGGCGTGTGGGCGTAATCAATTAAAACTATAAACGGCTCTTTTTGGACAAACTCCATTCTGCCCGGGAGTCCCTTAAATTCTTTGAGCGCCTCTTTGATAATTTTCTCGTCGAGACCCAGGGTCCTAGCGACTGTCTCGGCAGCCGCGTAATTGGCTCTTAAAAATCCTCCGCCGAAATAAATAATTTTGTTTTTAGCCGCGGCTTCTTCGAAATACTTGGCGTTCAAGTCGTCTTTATTGATGAAAAAATACTTCGGGCTTTTTCTCGAACTCTCGGCTATATATCGGAAAAAATCAACCTTGGCCGAGCGATAGTTCTCAAAACTTCCGTGAGCTTCAATGTGTTCCGGGTGGAGATTTAAGAAAACTCCGGCGTCCCAATCAATGCGCTCGTGGATATGCCTCGCAATACCTTCGGAGGTCACTTCGATCAAAACGTAATCCATCTTTCGGTCGACGGCTCGACGCAAAAATCTTTGAACAAAAGCCCGGCCCGGCATAGTGTTGCCGGTCAAATTCTCCTCGCTCTCCCCGCCCATCTTGACTCTCGCCGACGAAAGCAGAGCGGTCTTCTTGCCGGCTTTCTCGAGCGCGGCGTTAACGAGCTCTAAAGTCAGCGACTTACCCTTGGTGCCGGTCAGACCCAAGACAAAAATTTCGCGGCTGGGATAGCAATAGAAAACCGCGGCCAGTAAGGCCATAAGCAAACGGGCTAGACTTTTAAATCGCTCTAGAACTACTTTCATCTCTTTATATCTTCAAAAAGCTCGCCTAAAATCAAAGACTCTCCAGACATCTTTTTAGTTCTTCCCGATCGTCAAAATGAAATCTTGCGCCATTTATTTCCTGGTAGTTCTCGTGTCCTTTGCCGGCGAGGAGGATGATATGGCCCGGCTTGGCCAAGCCGCACGCTGTCTCAATCGCTTCTTTCCTATTCACGATCGAACGGGTTTTGGCAGCGTAAGCCAACCCCACGCCCTTCTCCATCTCTTTGATAATCGCCAAAGGGTCTTCTCGCCTCGGGTTGTCCGAGGTAAGAATGACGGCGTCGCTAAACTCGCAAGCGATCTTGGCCATAAGCGGCCTTTTGGCCGCGTCCCGATCCCCGCCGCAACCGACAACCGTAATCACTCTCTCGCCGGTTTTTCTAATGTCTCTTATGGTTTTTAACACTTTGGCGAGCGCGTCCGGCGTATGGGCGTAATCAACAATGCCGACAATGCCAGTCCTGGACTTAAAATACTGGAACCTGCCCTCCACCGGCTCGAGGCCCTTCAAGGCTTCGCGTATCCTGGTCTTATCTTCGCCGAGGAGAACCGCCGTTCCATAAACAGCCAAAAGATTATAGGCGTTAAAACCGCCCACAAACTTGGTCTCTATTTCTTCGCCGTCAATCGTAAGGACCAATCCCGATAATTGATTTCTGATTATTCGCGAGCAAAAGTCGGCTTCTTTCTCCAGGGCGTAATAAAATTTTCTGGCTCTGGATTTTTCGACCATCTGTCTAGCGTTCGGGTCGTCGCTGTTTACGAGGGCGAAACTCGCGCTTCCCAGACAGTTGAAAAATCTTTGTTTGACCTTGAAGTATTCCTCGAAAGTTTTGTGGTAATCGAGGTGGTCGTGGGTGATGTTGGTGAAGATTCCGCCGGCAAATTTAATGCCCTTGATCCGGTGCTGGGCTACGGCGTGGGAACTCACTTCCATAAAGCAAAACCTGCATCCTTTTCTCACCATTCTCGAGAGAAGCGAATTTAAGGCAAGGCCGTCGGGCGTGGTGCGAATGGCCGGAACTTCCTCCTCGTCAATCCGATTTCTCACGGTTGATATCAAACCGGCTTTATAGCCCAGCTTTTTGAACAAGTGGTAGAGCAAAGTGGCGGTGGTGGTTTTGCCGTTTGTGCCCGTTACCCCGACCAAAATTATTTTTTTGGACGGGAATCCGTAATAAACGCCGGCCAAGAAGGAAGAGGCGCAATGATAAAATAGAATCAACTGCGGCGGCAAAATCTTTTTTAAGAAATTTTTGATTTTTTTCATCGTCTAGCCCGAGTTGTTCCTAGCTTATTTTCTTCAAGACTTGTTTCAATTTTTCTTCGGCAGACTGGCATTCGCCGCCGCACTGATTCAAGGCTTCGCGGGCCTGCTTGCGGCTGTAGCCCAAGCCGACCAGAGCTTCGAGAACATCGGCCTCGTATCCGCCAAATTTAATGTCTCCGCCTTCGACCTTGTCTCTCAACTCGACAATAATCCGTCCGGCGGTTTTCTTGCCGACGCCGAAAGTCTTGGTCAGAATCTCCGATTGTCCCTGCTTGATGGCGGCTTTAAGATTCGGGGCCGGCGCAAGCCCTAAAATGCCGAGGGCGATCTTCGGGCCAATGCCGGAAACCGAATTAAGCGCTTCGAAAAACTCGAGTTCTTCTTCGCTCGAAAAGCCAAAAAGCTCAACCGCGTCTTCGCGCAAATATAAATGCAAAAACAGCCGTACCTCCTCGCCCACCTTCGGCAGCTTTTTAAAAGTTTCTCCGGAGACGCTGATTTTGTAGCCAATGCCGGCTGATTCGACAACGACCAAGCCCGGCTTGATTAAAATTATCTTGCCTTTTATCAGGTAGAACATATACTTTAAAGTATATGCTAAAAGAAGAATTGGAAAAATATAAAAAATCTTTGCTCGCGCTCAAAAAACATCTGGAGAAAGAGATCGAAGAGACGCCGGATATTATCGACTACGGAGAGCGAGCCGACCCTGAAGGAGCGGAGGCCGACGAAGAAACAGCGGCCGACCTCCAGCTCGGCGTGAAAACCGCTTTGAGAAGCCGGCTCGAAGACGTGAAATCGGCGCTTATTAAAATCGGGAAAGGAACTTACGGCCTCTGTGAAATCGGCAACGAAGAAATCGAAAAAGAGATATTGGAGATTGATCCCGAATCACGTTATTGCTTAAGACATAAAAAATAATTATGGCCGGAAACCTGGCTCGGGTTTTTTCCGCTGAACTCGAGGGCATCGACGCCAAATTAATCGAAATCGAGGTTGACATAAACGTCGGCCTGCACAGCTTTACCATTGTCGGCTTGGCCGACAAAGCTTTGTCCGAAGCCAAAGAAAGAGTGAGTTCGGCTTTAAAGAACAGCGGCTTTAGACCGCCCAACAAAGAAAACCGGAAAATCACCGTTAATCTGGCGCCGGCCGACATCCAAAAAACCGGCTCGCAATACGACTTGGCAATCGCCGTCGGTTATCTTTTGGCCAGCGGCCAGCTTAAGGGATTCGACGCCAAAGCCAAACTTCTGGTGGGCGAGCTCGCTTTGGACGGCGGATTAAGGTCAGTGCACGGCGCCTTAAACATCGCTCACTTGGCGAGAAAACTCGGCTTTGAAGAGATTATTCTCCCTAAGTCCAACGCCCGAGAAGCCTCTCTTATTTCCGGCATAAAAATAATCCCCTCTCCGAGTCTGGGAGAAACCATCGACCACCTCGAAAACAAAAAAATAATCCGGGAAGCGGCCAGAACAGAAATCGAAGATATCGATTCCGAAGAAATCGACCTGGCTGAAATCCGCGGCCAGGAAGCGGCCAAACGGGCCCTGACTATTGCCGCTGGCGGCGGCCACAATCTAATTATGGTCGGGCCGCCCGGCTCGGGAAAAACTATGCTCGCCAAATCTTTAAATTCCATTATGCCTCCGCTCGAGGAAGAAGAAATAATCGAGGTTTCCAAAATCTGGAGCGCGAGCGGCGCCCTGACCGAAGAATCGCCTTTTGTCAGGGCCCGGCCGTTCCGCGACCCTCATCATTCGTCTTCCATCGCCGCCATTGTCGGCGGCGGCACCAACCCCAGACCGGGAGAAATAAGCCTGGCCCACCGCGGGGTTCTCTTCCTCGACGAACTGCCGGAATTTCACCGCGATGTCCTCGAAGCTTTGAGACAACCTCTCGAATCCGGCGAAATCACGGTCAGCCGCGCCAAAACCAGTCTGGTTTTTCCGGCCAAATTCCAGTTTGTGGCCGCTATGAATCCCTGCCCTTGCGGTTTTTACAATGACCCGGAAAAGGACTGCCGCTGCAGCGCTTACGAAATTTTCCGCTACCAGAAAAAGATTTCCGGCCCCCTGCTCGACCGCATCGACATCCAAATTCCGGTCCCGCGGATAAAAGCCGAATACTTGAGGCTCCAGCCCGCGGCTGATTCCCAGAAAATAAAAGACCGGATAAAAACAGTGAGAAAACTCCAGAGGGAAAGGTTCGGCGGCGCCGGACTCGCCATCTCCCTAAACAGCGAGATGACTTCCAAGCAATGCGAAGAGTTGATACGGCCGACCAAAGCAGCCGACGATTTTATTAAAAAAGTTTTTGACCGGTCTCTCCTCTCGGCCCGCGGTTATTTCCGGCTGCTCAAGGTCGCCCAGACCATCGCCGACCTCGAAACAAGCCCGGTGGTGGAAGAAGGGCATATTGCCGAAGCTTTCCAATACCGGTTGCGCGACAGCTATTTTGTCTAAAACACCGGCTTGGTTTCTTCCGGGTATTTTAATTTTAATTGAAAATCACCGGCCAATCGTGGTTGAATGTTTAAGTGGCCAGCCCACTTAATCCCAAACAACTAGAAGCGGCGACTGCCCCAGCAGGTCCCCTGCTTATCACTGCCGGCGCCGGCTCGGGCAAAACCCGGACCCTGACCAGCCGTTTAATTTACTTTCTCGAACAAAATATAGCTCCGGAACAAATTATCGCCATTACTTTTACCAATAAAGCGGCCGAGGAAATGAGGCGGAGGGTGGGCCAAAAATTAAAATCGTGGCCTTTTATCGGCACTTTTCACTCTCTATCCGCGAGGATTTTGAGAGCCGAGGCTGAAGCAGTCGGCCGGACACCGAGTTTCGTGATTTTTGACGACGACGACTCCCTGAAGCTCCTGAAAAAGATTTTGTCCGGACTCGAGTTCAAAAAATATCCGCCGGCTCTTAGCCAAAATAAAATTTCCAGGCTGAAAAACGAGGTCTCGGGCTCCGAAGACGAAGACGAAAATTTCAGAATGGTTTTTGAGTCTTATGAAAAAGCGCTGGCAAAACAAAACGCTTTTGATTTTGACGATTTAATCGAAAAAACCGTCCGCCTCTTCCAGAATTACCCTTCAATTCTCAAAAAATATCAGGACAAATTCCGTTATGTTTTGGTCGACGAATACCAAGACATCAATCGGGCGCAGTACCTCTTGATAAAGCTTCTGGCGGGAGACCACCGCAATTTGAGCGTGGTCGGCGACGACGCCCAAAGCATCTACGGCTTTCGCGGCTCTGATTCCAGAAGTTTTTTGAATTTCAAGAAAGACTGGCCTGAAGCCAAAATCGTAATTTTGGACGAGAATTACCGTTCGACCGCCAATATTATCGCCGCCGCCTCGGCAGTCATAAAAAACAATTCTCTCCAGCAATCGAAAAATCTCTGGACCAAAAACGAGCCGGGCAGCCCCATCAAAATTTTTGCCGCCGACGACCCGGCAAGAGAAGCCGAATGGCTGGCCGAAAAACTGACTAACCGAGACCTTTCTCAAACCGCTGTCCTCTACCGCACCAATGCCCAATCGCGGCCAATCGAACAGACTCTGATCTATAACGGCGTTCCTTATGAAATTTTCGGCGGTTTTCGCTTCTACGAACGGTACGAAATAAAAGACATTGTCGCCGCCTTGCGGTTCGGCTATAACCCGAAAGACGAAATAGCCAAAGATCGCCTGCTCTCTAATTTTAATCAAAGCGCGTCCCGAGAACTTATCTCGAACCTGCCGGAGCTCGCGCCAAAACTTTCTCCGCTCGAGCTAATCGGCTTTTTTATGAAAACTTCTGGTTACAAAAGCTTCCTTTATTCGAAATACCAAAACGCCGAAGAAAGACTGGAAAATATCGAAGAGTTGATGGGCTTTGCTTCGGAGTTCGACAATCTTAGCGATTTCCTCGAAAAAATATCGCTTTTCCAGGCCGGCGACAGCCTGAAAAGGAGAAGGAGCGACAACGCCGTCAAATTAATGACCATCCACCTCGCCAAAGGACTGGAATTTGAAAATGTCTTTTTGGCTGGCGCGACCGAAGGTATTCTGCCGCACCAGAAATCGCTTTTCGGCAAAGACGAACTGGAGGAGGAACGCCGGCTGATGTACGTGGCTATGACTCGGGCCAAGACCAATCTTCGCATCAGCTTTTTCGATGTCGCCTCGCGTTTCTTGTATGAAATTCCTCCGGAGCTTATTGAATTCGAGGGTTCTCGCGGCCTCAAACAGGGCGACGAAATCTATCTGGACTAATATGCGACAACGTTTAGGACAGCATTTTTTAAAGAATAAAGGGGTGCTTCGGAGAATCGCTTTGGCGATGGAAATCGAGAGAAACGACATTGTGGTTGAAATCGGGTCGGGTCACGGCGAACTTACCGAGTATCTGCTCAAAGAAAATCCTAAAAAAGTGATAGCTATCGAAAAAGACAAATCCCTCGCCTTGTTACTGCCGTCGTCAATTTCTCGCCGAGCGCCGGAAGTCGCTCACAAGCTCGAAATCATCGAAGGCGACGCCTTAAAAATCCTGTTGACATTAAATTTCAAATATAAACTGGCGGGCAATATCCCCTATTATCTCACCGGCCGACTTTTACGCCTGCTTAGCGAACTAGAGGACAAGCCAGAGCTTATAGTTTTAACTCTCCAAAAAGAAGTGGCTTTGCGGATTATTGCCCAGCCGCCGAAAATGAATCTGCTCGCCGCCATTGTCCAATTCTGGGCCAACCCGCGAATTCTGGGATCTATCAAAAGAACCTCGTTTTATCCAACGCCCAAAGTGGATTCGGCCATACTAAAACTCGCGTCAAAAACAAAAAAAGAGATGAGCGGCCTGCCTCCGGCTGGAGAGTACTACAAAATCGTTAAAATACTTTTCAAACAACCGCGAAAAACGATTCTGAATAATTTGGCGGAGGGCCTTAAAGAGAAACGACTCGCTGTGGAAGAACGCTTTAAAACAATAGCTGCATCTCTATCTTTGAGGCCGCAAAAATTAACCAAGGAGAAGCTGGTCGAAATCAGCCGTGTTTTTTTCACGACAAAATGATATATTAATAGCAATGAAATTGATCAAGGGAGTCAGTAGAAAAGCTTGTCTTTTGTTTTTTTTAATCACCTTTCTCTCTCTTTTTTTAAGCCAGCCTGTGGCGGTTTTTGCCGGTACGGTCCCAAAGCATGGAAATTGTCAAACCAATGACGACTGTTTACCTGATCTAAAATGCAAGCCAGCAAAAGAATCGAGGGAGGGGGTCGAGAAAAATGAATGTCTCCCTGCTGTTTGCGGGTCTAAAGACGACTGCCCGAGCGGACGGGACTGTCTCGAGCTAAACGGCAAAAGGGGTTGCTATGACCCCAACGAAATTAACAAACAGGCTCTGACAGATCTCTATAACTCGCTAAGCGGAGGCCAAGCCTATGAACCAACCAAGGATTTAGTGAATGGCTTCGGAAACTTTATCGCCACCGCTGTCCTGCTTCTCGGCGCGAGAGTAGGGCTTTTCTACCTGGCTAACGTAGTCGACCTTCTTCAAGGCGCCGAAGTATCAGTCTTTGGGTTCGAGCTCCCCGTCGGAACAATAATCGCCAGTTTTTTCGCCGGTCTCGACGACCTGATGGACGCCTATTTAAATGTCTGGTTTATAACCTTCACCATAGGATCGATTCTCTCCCTCTTTCTTTGGCTTAGCTGCGTACTGGCTGGCTGGGCTTTTCATCTTAATCTGCATCTTATCGAAAGTTCGGTTATCCACGCCGGAATGGGCATCACCTCGGGCGTGGCCAATCTGGGATTTATTATCGCTCTCTTGGTAATCGGTTTTTCCACTATGTTTCGCTTTAAGGATTACGAGATGAAAAAGACTTTAAGCCGATTGATTATCGCCATTCTTCTTATAAATTTCAGCCTCTTGATTATCGGTCTCTTTATAAACATCTCCAATGCTCTCACGGAAGTTCTTCTCGGCGGCCCCTATAGCTCGGTTGACCAGCCGGTTTTTGTCGAGGTCTGGAACAGATTTAATGTTTTTAGCGCCTATAATGCGGTAATGGCAGGCTTTTGGAACGGTTGGAGCATCAGTAATATATTCGCTAGAGTTTTTATCCTTCCTCCCTTCGGTCTTCTCGGAGCTTCACTCATCACTCTAATCGCCTTCGTAACCGTAGCTTTTCTGGCGTGCTCTCTCTTCTTCCGTTATATAGCTTTAACCATCATTATTATTTTCTCTCCCATCGTTTGGATCGGTTTTATTTTCCCCAAACTGGAAATCGGCGGGGAAGGCAACCTTTGGAAGCTGTGGTGGACCGAATTTCTTAGATGGCTTCTTTTCCTGCCCATCGTTGCTTTTTTCTTCTTTTTGGTGGGCATTATGTTTGATTATCCCGGCGATCTCTATAAACAAGGGGTCTTTGCTTATATCGGACAATTAGTGGTGATTATCCTATTGCTATTGGGGGGTCTGTTGGTGGCTAAAAAGATGAGCATCCCCGGAGCTAAACAGGCTTTTGCGGTTGCTGAAAGGACTGGTAAGTTTCTGGCTGGAAGAACATGGGCCCTAACCCGGCTTAGAACCGAGCAAAGCACAGCTAGATCTTTGGCTGGCTTCTCTCCTACTGGACAGCCGCCTCCTCCGCCTGGCGGCCGGAAGCTTTGGCCCAAGTCGCCGATCTCGATAACGCTTCCTCCAAATATGGGAGCTAGATTACGAGCTAACCTACGAGGCTTTTGGCCTGCTCTTTGGAGTTCGCCGTCACAGATACCTCCGGCCGGCGGCTCTCCAGCCGGCAACGTCGGTGGACAACCGGCACAGCCGCCCGTAACAGGCGGAATAGTTGGAGGGAGTTCCTTGGCAGAAGCTATAACCCCCCCCGAGCCGATAGGCGAAGGCGATTTCCTTACGACGCCCGATGGACGACGATTAATAGACTCTACTGGCGCGCCTCTCCGAAGACGTCCTCCGGCCAGATCTCCAGCTTCAACCCCACCGGCAGAGACAGGCCATCAGGCAGCCCTCCAAGCAGTCGGGAGAAAACACTTTGAAAAAGCCACCCGCGACCTCGGTCGTCTCGGAGGCGACCATACTACCCCGCTCGACAAATACTTAGGTGGACCCCGAATCGGGCTGGCAGGGGGCGTCCTAGGAGGACTCTTTGAAGAAGCCTGGGGTACCCTAACAAAGAAACCTCCGGAAGAACAAAAAGGGAAAGAACTTAGGGAGCTTAAGAAAAAGATCGAAGAACTTAAAGCTGAAAAAGAGGCGGCCGAAGAGGCCGCGAAAGCAGCTAGCAGCGGAAACCCCTAGATAACTATAAAATGAATTATCCACTATTAACCCCTGACCAAATTGAAAGCAGGTTTCTGCTCTTGTCCTCCAAGCTTCAAGAGGCAGCTCTTTCCGAAAATATTTCGGCTTTCCTTGCTCGGCTGACCGACGAAAATAAATTGAACGAGGAGGACAATCTTAGCCTCCAACGCTTAGTCGGTCTGATCATTCTAGGATTTATGCCGGCCGAAGCTCTAGGTCAAGAATTACGGACGAGTTTGGGTCTTGACGAAAAAATAACTGACTCAATCGCCGGAAAAATCAACCAAGAGATATTAAAGTCTTTGGAAGTAGACCTAAAGGCTCTATATCAGAAACTCAAAGAGACCGAGGAGGAAGGGTCGGCTGACGCTGAACCGCCAAGCCCGTTAACCGAAGTCGCCGCTATGCCGATGCCCTTGGAGCAAAAAACGCCAGAAGCTCCACGCCTTATCCGCGAGGAAGAGAAACTCCAACCAATTATTGGAGAAAAATATTATTCTCCTTTAAAACCCAGCTTTTACAAACCCGAGGAGGCCGGAACACCAGAAAATCAGCCGCCGGCCGTGAAGCTTGAATTTAACCTCGGCCAAACAAAAGAGAAACTGACAGAGACACCGAAAGTTGTCAATTATTCTGAATTAAAAACTCCGCTTCCCGCAGATGCTCCGCTTATAGCTAGAGAAGTTCCTCCAGAGCCGCAACCGCCGAAAGTCCAGCCCGAAAATATAATTAACCTTAAAGACCTGCCAAAATAATGCAGTTTCAGGTTCCCCAATTCATCGAAACCGAAAGCAAGATCATCTGGTTTCTCTCTCTCCGCCAGTTTTTTTACATTGCCGCCAGCCTGGCCATTGTCTATGTTCTCTTCTTCTCGTTGGAGTTTTTCCTGTGGGTTATTATCGCTCCTCTTATCGCGGGCATCGGCGTTTCCCTGGCTCTCATAAAAATCAATGGCCGGTCTATGCCCTATTTTCTCTCGTCGGTTTTCGGTTATCTCTGGAGTCCCAAGGTTTATCTGCTCCGTGAGCCGGCCGCTGCCCGAAAACCGTCAGTTCTCGCCAAGCCATCCTCGCTAAAAGAGCTCTTCCAAAAAATAACCACTTCTTCAAGCCCGATTCCCAAGCGCGAATCGTCTTTCCTGGCCAACCTGTCCCAACGCCAGGCAAAAATCAAAGAACGCTATGAATTGTTGAGAAAAATCACCGGCGAAAAAGAAGTCGCGAGACGGATTGACTACCGATGATTTTAAAGTCTGATTTTTAATTTTTGAGTCCCAAAACTTATGCCTGAAAATAACGCCGGCCCAATCAGAAAATTAATTGAAATAGACCGCATCGAAAATGGCGTGGTTTTTTTGAAAAAAGGCGGCTTGAGGAAAATAATTATGGTAGCTGGCATAAATTTCGATTTAAAGTCAGACGAGGAGCAACAATTGATTCTTTACTCTTTCCAGGAATTCTTGAATTCCCTGGACTTCCCAATCCAGTTTAATGTCCGCTCGCGCAAAATCTCGGTGGATAATTATCTGAAAATCCTCGAAGAGAAAGAGAAGGAAGAACAGAGCGAACTCCTAAAGACGCAGATCAAAACTTACCGCGAGTTTATCCAGTCTTTTGTCTCGCAAAACGACATAATGGAAAAAAGTTTTTTCGTGACCGTGCCTTATGACACTGTTTCTCTGCCTTCAATCAAAAGATTTTCGAAAAAGAAAAAAACCGAGAAAGAAGTTTCGGCCAAACCCGAGGAGGCTCTCGAAAAATTGAACCAGCGAGTCGAGTCAGTGGTAAGCGGCTTGCGGCAGATCGGCTTGCGGGCCGTGGTCCTGGAAGACCCCGAACTTCTGGAACTTTACTATAATTTTTATAACCCGGCTCTTGTCGGAAAAGAGATGGGCGCCAAAGAAAGTTTTTGCCCCGAGAGCGTCGCCATTGCTCCCAATTATTTGAAAATCAACGACCGATTCGTAAAATCTTTCTTTGTCTTGGGCTACCCGAGGTATCTCTCGACTGGCTGGCTGTCTTCGATTATCAACCTGCCGGAGACAATGGATATCGCCATCCAAATAAGCCCGGCTGACACTGGAATTATTTTAAAAAGATTAAGGGCCAAGGCCGCCGAGGTTGGCGCCCAAATATCAGAACTCGAAGAAAAAGGCTATGTACGCGACCCGATGCTCGAGACCGCGCTCCAGGACATAGAGACTCTCCGCGACTCTCTCCAGCAATCGCAGGAAAAACTGTTTTCAGTCGGACTCTATGTCACTATCCAAGCCGACGAGCTCCAGGGCTTAAACAGAATCGAAGAGAAAATCAACTCGATCCTGGACAGCAGGCTTATCGTATTAAAACCGGCTCTTTTCGAACAAATAAAAGGCTTCGGTTCGGCGCTACCGCTCGCCGACGACAAACTCAAAGTAAAAGCGCCTTTTAATTCCCAGCCTCTGTCTTCGTTCTTTCCCTTCACCTCGGCAGACCTTACTTCTGACAGCGGAATACTCTACGGCGTAAACCTCCATAACAATACCCTGATTATTTTCGACCGCTTTTCTTTGGAAAACGCCAATATGGTGGTTTTCGCCAAAGCCGGCTCTGGAAAATCCTATGCTACCAAGCTCGAAGTCCTCCGCTCGCTAATGTTCGGCACCGATGTTCTAATAATCGACCCGGAGAATGAGTACCAAACCCTGGCTGAATCGGTCGGCGGCAGCATATTCAAAATCTCGCTAGACTCGGAGAACCACATTAATCCTTTCGAGGTCCCTGTTATCCCCGAGGGCGAAGACGCCGGAGAAATATTAAAGTCTCACATCGTGAACTTGGCCGGGCTCTTAAAGTTGATGCTCGGAGAGATTTCAGCCGAGGAAGAAGCCCTTCTCGACCGCGCCATTACCGAGACCTACGCCAGCCGGGATATCATGCCGGACAAAGACTTCAGAAACGCCGAACCGCCGCTCCTTAAAGACCTGGAAACTATTTTGAGAAATATAAAAGGAGGCGAGAAAATGGCTGACCGGCTCTACCGGTTTATCGAGGGCAGTTACGCCGGCTTTACCAATATGCCGACCAACATCGACATCAAAAACCGGCTGATTGTTTTTTCCGTGAGAGACCTCGAGGATGAACTGCGGCCGATCGCGATGTACATCATCTTAAATTTTGTCTGGAATTTAATCCGGGCGGAATTCAAAAAAAGAATTATGATAATCGACGAGGCTTGGACAATGATGAAATACCCGGACAGCGCTTCTTTCCTTTTCGGGCTGGCCAAGCGCGCGAGAAAATATTATCTGGGCATCTCGACCATCACCCAAGACGTCGAGGACTTCCTCTCCTCGCCTTATGGCCGGCCGATAATCACTAACTCGTCTCTCCAGCTCCTCTTAAAACAGTCTCCGGCCACGGCCGACATAACCGCCAAAGCTTTTGGCCTGACCGAAGCGGAAAAAAATTATTTACTGGAAGTGGATATAGGTCAGGGATTGTTTTTGGCCGGCTTAAAACACGCCGCCATCCAGATAGTTCCTTCTTATTTTGAAAACGAGATCATTACTACCAACCCGGAAGAGCTTTCGAAAACAAAGAGAGGGTCTAAACAATGAATTGGCGGGAGATCCAAGTTTAATCTATAATTAAGTAAGCTAATGAGAAAAAAAATTCTTTTGCTTTTTGGTTTAAGTTCGTTTGTTTTAAGCAAATACGCCCTGCCATTGGCCTTCGCCCAGCAGACCGAAGAAAACAGGCAACTTTCCCGGTTAGGTCTCCAAATAATATTGGAGGGGTTAAAAACAAGATTGCCTATCCCCGGTGGCCTCACTAACCTTTTTGTCTGGGCGCTGGGCCTCGGAGCCACTGCGGCGCTCGGTATAATTATCTTCGGCGGCATTTCATACTCGGCTTCAGCCGGAAATGAAACAAGACAAAAAGAGGCAATGAAATGGATAGTCGCCGCTGTCTCCGGTTTCGCCATTCTTGCTCTAGGCTATCCTCTCCTTTATATCATCAACCCTGACATTCTCGGCTTAAAAAGCCCGACAGTGACAAGGCCGGGTTCTTCGCCTATGCCCTACTTCCAATCGCCAGAAGATAAAATAAATCCGCCAGAAAACTTAAGCCCAGCGGAGCAAAAATTGCGCAATCTTTTCAGTCAAAATGGGATTACCGTAACAAGCACCGGCAGCTGCTCTATCCAAGGAAATTCCAACTGCACCAGCCTAGAAGGATTTCCAGAGTGGGCGGCTCAAAAGTTGGTTGATTTCAAGAAAGAATGCGAGTCGACTTTTACCAGCGACGGGGCCGTCCGCTTTCGCTTCGGCTATTGCCCCATTACTATTACGGGCGGAACAGAAGTCGGCCACCAGAGCCACGGACCAGGCAATCCCATTCTTGACCTCGCTAAAAACTCGGTGCTCGAAAAATATATTTTTGAAAACGCGTCAACAACAGTACAGACATCGTTGGGCTCACTCTATACAATAAAATCTGCCGATGGAGACACAACAATACTTAACGAGGAAAGTCATTTCCATATTACTTTTAAAAAATAGGGTGCGGCCAGCAGAAAAATAACTGAAAAGCCGACTGATCAATCCAGAGCTACTCCAGAAACTTAATCACCACTTGGCGGCCAGAGCCTTGGCCCACGCTTTCGGTTTTTATATCCGGCCTCACGGAAAGCTCGGTATGGATCAGCCTGCGTTCGTAAGCGTTCATCGGCGGCAGGATAACATCGCCCTTGGTGGCGGCTGATTTTTTGGCTGCTGCCCGCGCCAGCTCAATAATAAATTTTTCTCTTTCTTTCCGGCAATTGTTTACATCAACCGCGACCGGCCCTTCGTCAAGCTTCTTGGCGATGAGTCCCAAAATACGATTAAGGTAGATGACCATCTCCGGCGTGTTTCTGGCGGTAATAATTTCATCGTCAATAAAAAAAGCCACTCTCCGATTTGTCTCGTCAAAATCAACCCTCGCCTCCCGAAACCCGAAAAGGGGCAACAGTTTTTCAATTATTGATTTTAGGTTCTGCATTGAATTTTCTGTTCACCAATATCTGTTGACCCAGAGAAAAGAGACTCGATGAAAGCCAATAGAGACCGATAGCGGCCGGCAGTTTCCACAAAACCAGAAAAGTCACTATCGGGCCCACGAGAACCATTGTTTGTCCGGTTTTTGCTTGCGACCGTCCCCCATTCAACTCGTCTCTTTTCGTTCCCCTTCTGCCGCTAGCCGGCAGGCTCAATTTAGCTTGAAAATACTGGACTAAAGCCGCCAAACCAACCATCAGAATACTGGCTTCACGGAGATTAATCAAGCCTAAAAAAGAATAGTTAATCGCTCCCGGATCAGCCACGAAAGAATAGAGCTCCAAAGTTCTGCCTCCGTTCAAACCAACCCATAAGACCTGGTAAAGAGCGATTAAAATAGGCAGCTGGACTATTAAAAAAAGCAGGCTGGAAAACGGATTGGCTTTGTTTTTTTGATAGAGATCGAGCAGGGCGCGGGTCTGTTTTTCCCGGTCTTTGTGTTCCTTCTGTATCTTCTTTATCTCCGGCTGGAGCCCGGCCATAATCTTCTGCTGTTTCAAACTGGCGTGAAAAAAAGGAGAGAGCAGGAACCTCACAAAAAAAGTGAAGAGGATAATGGCTACTCCAAAATCGCGAAAAGCCAAAAATTGGTAAATCAAAACCAAAATATTAAACAGCGGCTGGAATAAAATTTTATTGAATAGATAGGCCATTCTCGAGTTCTTGTTTTAACCTCGCCGGCTCGTTGATCAAGTCCTTGGCCGGCGGAAGAAGCAGCACGATAACGTCTTTTCCCTGCCCCCAAGAAGCAAGCCCGGGGCGATCAGGAGAGAAAAAATCAAAGACTTGTCTTTTCAGCCAGTTTCTCTTAACCGCCGACAAAGAAATTTTCTTATTTACAATAACCCCAGCCCTGAAATAGGGCAAACCGTTGTCCCTGGCTTTTATAATAAACCGCAGCCCTCGGAAAATAATCCGAAAGCCGCGCGAGTCCTCGCGGCCCAAGTTCAACCTGAACTTTTTTTTAAGCATTAAACCGTGAGCCGCTTGCGGCCCTTGGCGCGGCGCCTCGAAAGCGTGTTTCTGCCGCCGCTCGTTCTTTTCCTCTTCAAAAATCCGTGGCTCCTCCTCCTCTTCTTCTTTTTGGGGTTATAGGTAAGCATACTATTAAAATAGTAATTATCCACAAATAGTCAACAAGTTGCCAGAATATGGGCTTTTGACGTCTCTCTCTCCTTCTTCTAGAATACAGCCATGAATCGCGACGAACTCTGGCAGGCCGTCCTCGGCGAATTGGAAATCCAAGTTTCCAGACCTAATTTTTTAACCTGGCTCAAAAACAGCCGGCTTGTCCAAAGCAAAGAGGGCGAAGTCGCTGTCGTCCTGCCCAATTATTTTGCCAAAGAATGGGTAGAAGCTAAATATCACAAACTGATCCTCGGATCGCTAAGAAGCAAAGACGGCTCTTTTAAAAAGGTCGGCTACGTGGTCGACTCTCTGATATTCAAGAAAGAAAGCCCGAAGCCCGTTCCGGCTCTATCCGGCGAAAAACAACTTTCTTTTTCGGAGATGAGAGTCGATCCCGAATCCGGATTAAACCCGCGTTACACTCTCGACTCTTTCGTAGTCGGATCCTCTAACGAACTGGCTTACGCCGCGTCTCTCGCGGTTATCGAGAGCGTCGGCAAAAAATACAACCCACTTTTTATCTACGGCGGGACCGGTCTCGGGAAAACCCATCTCATCCAGGCGGCCGGCAACGAGATAAAGAACCGCTACGGAGGAAAAACTAAAATAAAATATGTTTCTTCCGAGAAGTTCACCAACGAAGTTATCTGGGCTATCAGGAACAAGAGAGTCGAAGACGTTAAGCGGATCTACAGAAACACCGACGTCTTGATTATCGACGACATCCAGTTCATCGGCGGCAAGGAAAAAACCGAAGAAGAATTTTTCCATACTTTCAACGCCCTTTACGAAAACAATAAACAAATCATTATTTCTTCTGACCGGCCGCCGCGGACCATTCCGATTTTGGAAGAACGTTTAAGGTCGCGCTTTGAAGGCGGGATGATCGCCGACATAACCCAGCCAGACTACGAAACCCGCGTCGCCATTATCAAAATAAAACTGCAGGAGGGCGGCGAATATTTATCGGACGAAATAGTCAACCTGATCGCCAAGAAAATTCAGAAAAACTCTAGAGAGATCGAAGGCGCCCTGAATAAAATAGTCTTCCATAAAAATCAAAGGGCGGACGCTTTCGGTTTTGAGCAGGCTGAAAAAATAATTGACGAAATGGCTGACCGCCGTTCATTAAACATAAGCCCCAATCAGATAATCAAGGCGGTGGCGTCTTTTTACGAAGTCCCCTTGGGCGATTTGGCTGCTCGGGGAAGAAAAAAAGAGATCGTCGAACCGCGGCAAGTGGCGATCTATCTCTTGAGAGAACTGCTTAATATGTCTTATCCTTATATCGCCGAAAAAATGGGCAAGAGAGACCACACCACCGCTATTTACGCTTATGAAAAAATAAGCCAAGCAATTGAAAAAGACCAGAATCTCCAGCAAAAACTGATGATGATCAAAGAATTAGTTAATAAAACCCAATAAGTTGTTGATAAAACGAGAATAAATAACGGGTGGGGAGGGGGACGCCCCGGGGCAGTCTATTGTTATAAACACCTTTTCCCCAATATCGCTTTTTAATTTGGCGAATAATAAGTTATGTTTTATAAAGAAATCCACAAAAGCAATCGACCTACAACAACTATATTTTAAATAAATGAAAGTAATAGTACTACGTAACAACCTAAAAGAAGCCTTGGACGCTCTATCTCGAATAATTAACGAAGGCGCTACTTTGGCTGTATTAAAATATATCTTAATTAAAACCGACACTAATAAAATTTCTTTTTTTTCGACTAATCTCGAGGTGGCCATTGTTAAAGAAATACCGGGTAAAGTAATCGAGAGCGGAGAAGTAGTTCTTCCTTTCGGGGTTCTTTATAGCATCGTGAATAATATTCAAAACGAGCGGATAGATCTGGAAAGTCAGAAGACGAATCTGACGCTCAAAACCGACAATTACGAAGCCGTTATTCAAGGAATAGCTTCCCATGAATTCCCGATTGTTCCGAAGATTAAAGACGAAAAACATTTTTTAGAAATCCAGAGCCCGCTTTTAAAAGAAGCAATTAATAAGGTCATAAACGCCTCGCAGATTTCAGAGTTGAGACCGGAACTTAGCGGCGTATTGATAAATATCGAGCCGGCCGCGCTTCGGCTTGCGGCCACCGACAGCTTCAGGCTGGCCGAGAAAACAGTCCCCAGCTCCCAGGTTAAAAACACTTTTCAGAGCGGCGTTAAGGCCATTATCCCCTTGAAAACCGCCCAAGAAGCTTCGAGAAATCTGGGCAATGATTCGATGACGAAAGTTTTCATCGACGAAGCCCAAGTTTTATTCAAAACCGAAGGACTGGAAATTGTCTCTCGGCTTATTGACGGGCAGTTTCCGGACTACGAACCCATTATTCCCAAGGAGCTAGAGACGGAAATTATTTTAGACAGAAACGAATTAGTGAGCGCTCTGAAACTAACCAGCTCTTTCTCTTCGCGCAACAGCGAAGTCGTGATTAAGTTGAAAGAAGGCAAAAAAGTGTTGGAGATTTATTCGGCTGACAACGCTCTGGGAGAAAACAAATATCTTATTCCGGTTAAAGCCAAGGGCGAGGAAGTAAGCGTCTCTTTTAATTGGAAGTTCTTGTTGGACGGCTTGAAAAATATTTCTTCGGAAACAATTGTTCTCGGGCTCCAGGGAGACAGCCGGCCGGCCATAGTGAAGTCGCCGAACGACGCCTCTTATTTTTATGTCCTGATGCCGATAAAAAATTCTTGAATCTATTCTTTAAAAACGATGATCTCTTTCGTGGACTGGGCTCCGGACTCGTTGGTCGCCCTCAACACCAAAAGGTTCTGCAGTCTTATAGTCTTCGGGCTGAAACTTAGCTCGTAAGAATAAGATTGGCCGAAAGCTCCGGTTTTGCTTTCGACGAGTTCGCTGTTGAAATAAACCTCGATTTTGCTGATTGGCGAAGGAGAGCTTATTAAAGCGACGATTTTGATTTCTCGCGCGACAAAAGCGCCGGCCTTAGGCGAGGCTAAGCTGATAGTCATATTTTCCGGAGCGACATCTCCCCTCTCTTCTTCTTGGCTATCGGCCTCGTAAGAATAAGAAGGCGAGCTTAGCACGGCCGGCAGGGGGTTCTCCTTGAGCCAGACCGAAACTCCCTCTTCCCAGTTTTTGTATTGGGGGTCTGACAAGCGATTGAGGTAGTAGAGGATATCGTGGATATTGTTCCGGTCGAGTTCTCCGCGCAAAACAGGATTTGAAACCGGAATCAAAGCCGGTTTATTAAAAGTTCTGACCGGCCTATCGGCGAGAGCGGCGGCCATAAAATTGTGCCAGACCGGAACCGCCGCCAATATGCTCGACCCCTCGCTCTTCATGGGTTCGCGATTATTGTTGCCGATCCAGACGCCGGCCACCAAGTCCGGAGTGTAGCCAAGAGCCCAGGCGTCAACATGGTCATCGGTAGTGCCGGTTTTAAGAGCCACTTGGCGGCCTGGCACTTCGGTGAGGTTGATGCTCGCGCGATAAAGAGGCAGGCGTAAATTCCTGTCTGACAAAATGTCGTTTATGAGCCGCGGGTATTGTTCTTCGACCACTCTCTCTCTCTCGTCCTGATATTCTTCCCAAGTCTTGCCGTCGGAGTCTTCGACTTTCAGGATAAAAGTCTGCTCGTGTTTAATGCCTTCTTCGGCAAAAACCGCGTAAGCGTTGACCAGTTCGGTCAGCTTAATCTCTCCGCCGCCTAAGATGAGAGACAGCCCCAGCCGGCCGCGGTCTTTCAGGGTGGTGAGGCCGAATTTTTCAGCGAGATCAATGGTTTTGTCCAGGCCAGCCAGATATAGAACTTTGACCGAAGGGACATTCCGCGATTGAGCCAGGGCTTCTTTCAGGGAAATCGGCCCTCTGAATTTACTGTCGAAGTTCTTTGGGTGGTAGCACTCCGGCAAGCGGTTATTAAAATCAACAATTGCCGGACAAGAGGGGTTGTTCGGGGCGAATTCTGTCGGCGCGTCAAAGAGAACAGTGTCGGGCGTAAGTCCTTCCATAAAAGCCGTAAGATAGCCAAGGGGTTTGAAAGCCGAGCCCGGCTGTCTTAAGCCTTGGCTTGCCACATTAAAATTCCCTTCGAATTGGCAGGTTTTAGCCTCGATACAGCCTGCTGGTTCAGAAGGCAGAGAATAGCCCTTGGAGCCGACCAGAGCCAGAATCTGGCCGGTAGTCGCGTCTTCGGCCACTAAGGCGGCGTTGCGGCCGTCATAGAGCTCGGTATTTCTTTTGGCTCCCCATTCCACGGCTTTGTTGGCCATTTTCTGGAGCTCGACGTCGAGGGTGGTTGTTACTTTTAGGCCGGCTCGCCGGACAAAATCCTCGCCGTATTTTTGGTTTAGATACTCCTGGACCATCAGCGCGAAATGTGGCGCCAGAGAAAAATCTGTTTTCTGCGGTTCTTTCATAAGCTGGGGCTTTAGAGAGCCCGCGGCAAACTGTTCTTTGTCGATAAATCCGAGCTCGAGCATTCTTTCCAGGACATAAACTCTTCTCTTCTCCAGCTCTTCGGCGTGAGTCCCCCAGGGAGAATAATAACTTGGCGCCTTGGTGAGGCTCCCGAGCAAGCTGATTTCAGAGAGGGAGAGCTCTTTGGCCGGTTTGTTAAAATAGACTCGGCTGGCAGCCTCGACGCCATAACTGTTCTGGCCATAAGGAACTTGGTTCAGATAAAGAGCCAGAATCTCGTCTTTGGAAAAAAGGTTTTCAATGCGATAGGCCAGGATCAGCTCCTTCACCTTTCTTAGCAAAGATCGCTCCGGCGAAAGAAAAGAATTTTTTGCCAATTGCTGGGTGATGGTTGACCCGCCTTGGACAACGCCGCCCTTCAGGACATTCACGAGGAGCGCCCGGCCGATACCTCTTACATCAAAAGCCGGATGACTGTAGAAAGATTCGTCTTCAATGGCGACAGTCGCTTTTTTGATAAGGTCGGGGATCTCTTCTCGGGGTAGAATCGTTCTTTTCTCTTCGCCGTAAATTTCGTAAATCAAGGTCTGGCCAGCGCGGTCGTAAATTTTAGTTGACTGACTGACAGAGTAATTGTTGAGTTCGTTGATCGGAGGCAGGTTGCGGCTTAGATAAGTAAAAAGCAAAAAAACAGCGGCCGAGCCTGTTATCACGATAAAAAGCAATATCAAAAGATAGTTCGTGTTTTTTGTCCTTTTCATTCTCTTTATTCTAAAACAAATATCGCCCGGACCAAAAGAGGCCGGGCAATATTTGTTTTATTCTGAATATCTAATAATTTTCTTCTTTGAATCCGTCTTCAAGGCTTTCCTCTTCCTCCTTATCGTCCTTGCCATCCTCGTCGTCATCACCTTTATCGTCATCTCCCAGCTCGTCTTCGTCATCGAAGTCGCGGGGCAAATCGTCGTCAGCCAAAGAAAAAACGCTTAATGTATTTTCCAATAATTTAGAGCTCGTCTGGATCATAAATTTAGGTTTAGGGCTCCGACCTTTGATTTAAAAAGTATATATTAATAAACTTCTCCGTCAATCCTTATCTATGCTTAGTTTGTTGTCAAGATCAAGACTGGCGGCAATGGCAATAGCCAAGGCGTCCGAGGCGTCGTCCAGAGACTTGAAGTCTTTAAGCCCCAGCAAGATTCTTACCATTTTAAGAACCGCCTTTTTGTCGGCTGTTCCATAGCCGGTCGCCCTTTGTTTTACCGCTGTCGGGCTATACTCTCTGACCGGAATTTTATTCCGGCCGGCGCTCGCGAGTATCACTCCCCTCGCCTCTGATACGGCCATGGCGGTTTTTTGGTTTTTCCAGAAATAGAGTTTTTCCACGCCGAGCAGGTCCGGTTTTGTTTTCTTGATCAAAGATTCCAGTTCATCGGCCAAGACGAGCAAGCGTTTGGCGGCTCGCGGCTCTTTGATTTCAATCAATCCGTAATCAAGGCAGGAGAGAGAGTCTCGGTCTTTGCTTATCAAGCCGTAGCCGATGCGATTGCTTCCCGGGTCTATGCCCAGGATTTTTATTTGTTTCATAGATCGGCGTTGGTGCTGACGCTAATTATTTCGTCTTTTTCTTGGAGCGAATGGAGAAGGGCTTCAACTTTCTCTCTGGCTTCCGGAGAGAGAGGCTGCTTGAATTTTGGCTGGCGTTCCATTTTTGAATCAGTCTCGAAAAGCCAGAGAACCGAACCGGGCGAAGCCAGTCTGGCCTCGAAATCTCCCAAGGTGTTTTTAATTTCCGAAAGGACGCGATTTTTATTGTCTGCCAGAGCCTCGATAATAAAAGCGGTTCCGGCCGGGCCGTAGGCTTCGATAATCAATTCTTCGGTCGGCTCTTCCTTGGCTTTTTTAATCGCCCGCTCGATATTCTCCTGGGGGACGTTTTCTTGTTTGGCTTTTAAGACGGCGCTCCGCAGACGCGGATTAAAATCCGGATTAGGCTCGGCCCCCACAGCCGCTTGGATTGCCTTGAGAAGCTTACTGAAAACTTGGCCGCGCTTTTGGTCAGTTGTCTCTTTCTTGTGTTTGATCTGGCGCCATTTACTGTGTCCGGCCATTTTGGTTATATAATGAAGATAATGCCTGAAGACAAAATCGTCGCCGAAGTAAAGATTGATCGCGAGTTTTCTTTTACCAATTTAGCGGGATTTTCCCGAGAAATCAACAGGCTAAATCAAGAAGAGACAACCGCCACCGAGATCCTGGAAGTTATTTTAGGAGGCGGGCTTTTGCTCGGGAGCTCTGATATTCATTTCGAGCCGACCAAAGAAGAAGTTAGGCTTAGGTTCAGACTCGACGGCCTGCTTTACGACGCCTCTTTCCTTTCTCATAAGGTCTATAGTTATGTTTCAAACCGCGTCAAGCTTTTGTCAGGGTTAAAAATCAATGTCCGCGACGCGGCCCAAGACGGCCGTTTTACCATAACCGACGAGACCAATGTTGAAGTCAGGACTTCGACCAACCCTTCGGAATTCGGCGAGACAATCGTTCTCCGGATTCTCGACCCCCGGACGATTTCCCTGAACCTCGAAGACTTGGGCCTGCGAGCCGACGACCGAGAGATGGTTATGGAAGAATTAAAAAAACCGAATGGCATGGTCTTGGTGACTGGCCCGACCGGCTCTGGCAAGACCACCACTCTCTACGCTTTTTTAAAAAAAATCGTTAACTCGGAAATAAAAATTATTACTATTGAAGATCCTATCGAGTACCACTTGTCAGGAATCGAGCAGACCCAGGTTGATCCGGCCGCCGGCTATGATTTTGAAAACGGCCTAAGGTCGATTCTGCGGCAAGACCCGGATGTACTTCTCGTGGGCGAGATTCGCGACCTGGAAACAGCCGACATCGCTCTTGACGCGGCTCTTACCGGCCACCTGGTTTTCTCCACTCTCCACACCAATGACGCTCTTGGCGCCGTGCCGCGGCTTATCGAGCTTGGCGCCAAACCCCAGATTATCGGGCCGGCCCTTAATTTAGTCATTGCCCAGCGTTTGCTAAGGCGGCTCTGCGAAAATTGCCGCGAGCAGACCAGCGTCTCTCCGGAACTCAAGACAAAAATCGAATCGCTCCTCAAAGAGCTGCCGTTAAAAATAAAGAGAGAAAAATATCTCTCGCCAGTTGTCTATAAAGCCAGAGGCTGCGAAAAGTGTAACAACACCGGCTACAAGGGTCGTCTGGGAATTTATGAATTATTCAGATTAACCAGAGATTTCGAGCCTTTATTGGTGGAAGAAGTGACAGAATTGGCCATTGAGAAAATGGCGCTCGGAAAAGGATTCGTCCCTCTCCAGGTTGATGGTATACTGAAAGTATTGGAGGGAATAACCAGCTTTGACGAAGTGGAACGGGCAAGCGGCCCTTTGAGCTGGAGTCTCACTAAGGAATAAGCGATGTCACGGAGCGTGACGCCGCTTGAAATTCCGTCGCTCGCCCCAGACAAAAGCAAGCTTTCGCCCGCGATCGCTTCAGGAATTATAAAAAAATTCGCCAGAGCTCCTTTTTGTCCCTCTGCGACGCAGAGGGGGTTGGAATTCTCCCGAGGCTTAGCCCAGCCAAAGCCAGACTAGCCATAAACTAAGGAAAATTCTTGAAAGCCCTAGCGAATTTAGAAGTAAAATAACATATTAATTTTATTTTGTCAAGGATGAAGAATAATCAGTTAAAAAGCCAGAAGCAGGGCGATGATCCTAACCTGGAACTGCTTTTAAGACCAAGTTTGTTTGACGAATATATTGGCCAGGAGCGGGTAAAAAACAGCTTAAAAATCATTATCGAGGCGGCCAAAAAAAGGCAGGAGGCTATGGACCACCTTTTGTTTTACGGCCAAGCCGGCTTGGGGAAAACCACGCTCGCTTATCTGGTGGCTAGGGAATTTGGCGCGAACCTTAAAGTCACCTCTGGTCCGGCCATTGAGAAAGCCGGCGATCTGGCGGCTATTTTGACCAACCTCGAGCCCAAAGATATTTTGTTTATCGACGAAGCGCACCGCCTAAACCGGATGATCGAAGAAATTCTCTATCCGGCTATGGAAAGTCGCAAACTGAATATTGTGCTCGGCAAAGGTCCGGCAGCGAGAACCATATCTTTGGATCTGCCGCCTTTTACTCTTATCGCCGCCACGACCCGGGTAAATCTTTTGTCTAGCCCTCTGCGTTCCCGCTTTGGAGCTTCGTTCAGGCTGGACTACTATTCCAGCGAAGAAATAAGAGCCATTATCCGGCGTTCGGCCAAGATTTTGAGCCTCGCCATTGAAGAGCCGGCAGTCGGCGTCCTGGCCGAAGCCAGCCGTTTTACTCCCCGGGTGGCCAACCGCCTCTTAAAAAGAAGCCGGGATTTTTTGGAAGTGAGCGATAAAAAAATTCTTACCGAGAAAGAGGCCGGTAAAATATTGGAAATCTTGGGAATTGACAAGCTGGGCCTGGAGTCCCACGACCGCAAGCTTTTGGAAATCATTATCAAACAGTTTAAGGGCGGGCCAGCCGGCTTAAGCGCTCTCTCAGCCAGCCTGAATGAAGAAAAAGGAGCGATCGAAGAAGTCTACGAGCCGTATCTTATTAAAATCGGGCTTATTAGACGGACTCCGTTGGGCAGGGTGGCGGATATAAGCGCCTACGAACATTTGAATTACAACGGCCTTTACTCAAGCGAGCCCGGAAACTAAAAACTGGTTTTTATGAAGAGACTTCTTCTTATTGACGCCAATTCGCTTGTCTACCGCTCTTATTTTGCCTTGCCGCCTTTTACCGGGCCGGACAATGAGCCGACCGGAGCCATCTATGGTTTGTCGAGCATCCTGCTTAAAATTTTCCGTGAAAACAAACCGGATTACGCCGCCGCTGCTTATGACCGGCCAGAACCGACTTTTCGCAAAAAAGAATTTAAAGAATACAAAATCACCAGGCCGCCGGCCCCGAACGATTTAATCCGTCAGCTTCAGGAATCGCAAACCCTGTTTAAATTATTCGGCATCAGATCTTTTGAGGCGCCGGGTTTTGAGGCCGATGACATTATCGCCACCCTGGCCAGAAAATTCGAGGACGAAAACGAGCTCCGGATCGTCATCCTTTCAGGGGACCTCGATTCCCTTCAATTAGTAAAGACCGACCGGGTGGTTGTCTGGGTGCCGCAAAAAGGCGTAAGCAACTTGGCTGTTTATGACGAGCCGGCTGTTCTTAAGAGATTCGGAGTGGGACCTAGCCAGATGCCGGATTATAAAGGTTTGGTCGGCGACAAGTCAGACAACATTCCCGGAGTTTCCGGCATTGGGCCGAAAACCGCCACCGCCATTATTCGGGAATTCGGCTGTCTGGAAGACTTTTACGACCTTTCGCCCTCGCCCAAGACGCCGGTTTTTAAAAAACTGATCGAGGGTCAAGAAAAAGCCATACTGTCAAAACAATTAGCCAAGCTCTGCTTTGACGTTCCGCTCGAGATTAGCGGGCTCCACGAGCTTAAACTGGAGGAACCTGACACGCGAAAACTGGCTCGTTATTTTGAAGATAAAGGATTTAAATCTTTAGTTTCTCGGCTGGAAAGTGATAAAATTAAAAAAATTGAATCAGGTTTTTAAAAAAATTAAATATCAGTTGATGTTGCCGGAGATGAGAATCTTCTGGTTTTTTTTGCTGCTTATTTTGCCGCTTATCATTATTGACTTTTTTTATCTGCCTTTGCTTCTCGCCTGGGTTTCTTTTGGCGTTTTCGCGGTTATCGGCTTCCTGATTTTCAGAGGCAACCTTAAATTGTCTTATAGAAACATTGATCTAGCTAGGCAGTACAGCCGACTCGAGAGCCTGATCGCCAATCTACAGTCCGGGGTTATAAGCTACGACGAGAATTTTAAAATTCTGGGTTTCAATAAGGCCGCCGAAGCGATTTTCGGCGTTAAAAAAGAAGAGGTGCTGGGCCGCGTTGTTTCTCCGGAGTGGGTCTCCGAGTCAAGGTATAAAATTTTAACCCAGACTGTTTTTTCTTCGCTCGCGCCCGCGATCCAAAAAAAGAGCGAAACCGGCGCTTATCCGCAAATTGTTGATATTTCGTTTGTCGAGCCGCGCTTGGAGCTTAGAGTTTCGACTGACCGGCTTATTAGCCAGTCCGGCGAGATAGCGGGCTTTGTGAAAATTATCCAGGACCGGACGCGGGAGGTCGAACTCTTGCGCTCAAAGTCGGAATTTATTACCGTGGCCGCGCACCAGCTGCGCACGCCGCTTACGGCGGTTCACTGGATTTTCGAGACCTTGAGAGACAACAAGTCAGTGGTCGAGGCAGACAAGGGATTAGTTGATGACGGCCTCGCGGTTGCCTCGCAACTTTTGAAAATCGTGGAAGACCTGCTCGCTGTTTCCAAAATAGAAGAAGGCCGCTTTGGCTATAATTTTCAGGAAATTGACCTCGCTGAATTTTTAGGAGGACTCTTAAAAAACGCCGATGTTCTGGCTAAAAAATACGGCGTCAGCCTTTATTTTGACCCGCCGAAAGAGCCGGTCCTGCTCCGGGCAGACGCGACCAAACTAGGGACAGCTCTTTCCAACCTGATCGACAACTCCATAAAATATAATGTTAAAAACGGCGAGGTTAGAGTGAAACTTGAAAAGCTGGAGAATAAGCCCTACGCGGAGATTTCCGTGAAAGACACCGGCATCGGCATCGTCAAAGAAGATCTGGCCAAGCTTTTCACTAAATTCTATCGCGGCGTAAACGCGGTGAAATTCCAGGCCGACGGTTCCGGCTTGGGGCTCTATATCGCCAAAAATATTATTCTGCGCCACGGCGGAGAAATTCGGGCTGAATCAGAATTAAATCGCGGCAGCGCTTTTTATATAACTCTGCCGACCGACCCCAAGCTTATTCCTTCGAAAGAAATAATTTACGGCGAGATCTAACTCCCCCGAGATTTTATTGATTATGCCCGAACTGCCAGAAGTCCAAACAATGGTTACTGACTTGAAGAAGGCTATTATCGGCCGGAAAATAACCGGTGTTTGGATTGGCGCGCCAGCCTTGATAAAACAGCCGACCGCGAAAAAATTTAAGAAAGAGATAATGGGCAGGAAACTCCTGTCTGTTGGCCGGCGAGGCAAGAATATTTTAATCGAGCTCGATCGCGATTTTATACTTTTAATCCATCCCAAAATGACCGGTCATTTTTTACTCGGCCGGTTTAGAATTCGGGGTCGAGGGAGAAACGAAACCGTTGTCGGCGAGATCAACGAAGAGAGAAACAAGAAGGACGCAAGCTATATCCGATTGATTTTTTATTTGGAGAACGGCGAGGGGCTGGGGCTTTCTGATGTGAGAAAATTCGCCAAAGTAATGCTCTTCAAAAAAAGCGAGGCTGCCAAATTTTTAGGAGGTTTGGGAATCGACGCTCTGGAAATAAAATATCCTGAATTCGAAGCGCTTATCCGGAAAAACAAAAAACCAGCCAAGCCGTTCTTAATGGATCAGTCGAGGATTGCCGGCGTGGGCAATATCTATGCCGACGAGATTCTCTACGCGGCCAAAGTTCATCCTCTCCAAGAAACCAGTCGCCTTTCCCGAGAGCGGATTAAGGCCATTTTTTCAGCTATGAAAGAGATATTAAACAAAGCTGTCAGACTTCGCGGAACCTCGGTCTCGGATTTTCGCGATATTGCCGGCCGCGAAGGCGATTATGCTCCCCGATGCGCGGTCTATGGAAGAGAAGGAGAGTTCTGCCCCAAAGGAGATACCCGAATCAAAAGAATAACCATCGCCGGACGTTCGTCGTATTTTTGTCCGGTCGAGCAAAAATTAAGCAGATAAAATAAAATGGTGATTTTTCTTTACGGCGAAGACTCTTATAGGCGGCGGAAAAAACTTAGCGCCATTATCGCTAGCTATCGCGAGAAACACGGCAATTTGAACATAGAAAGGTTTGACCCCGAAGAGAACGTTGATTGGCTTTCCGAGTTTTCGGATTTTATAAGAAACCGTTCGATTTTCGCGACTCCTAAGATGGCTGTTCTGGACAATTTTGATTTTAAGACTGCTCGCGCCAGCGACCTCAAAGATTTGAAGAGAATTCTTAGCGCCAGTTTGGAGGAGAAAGATCCGGTAATTATGCTTTCTTCTCTCTCTTCGCCGCCAACGGCTTTCGGATTTCTCTTGAAAAAGCCGACAGAGTCGGAAAAATTCGGGATTCTAGACAAAGAAAAACTCGCGGTTTTTATAAAAAAAGAAGCTCTGGAGCGGGGCCTCGAAATCAGCGGTCGAGACCTAAAGTTGGTGGCCGAGGCTTTTAAAACTGACACTTGGGCCATAGCCACCGAGCTCGATAAGCTGGCTTTGTTTTACGAAAACCAGCCTGATTCAAAAAGAAAAAAAAGCTACTATGAATTAATCGGGGCGTTAAAATCAGCTTCTGATCCGAAAAGTCGGCTCATTGCTTTGGAGTTCCTGCTCGACGATCTAAACGAAGAGCCGGCGCGGATTTTTAACAGCTTGCCCTATGGCAATTTTTTCTTTTTGAGCCGCGGCGAATGGTACAAAAAACTGGCTGATTATGACGCGGCTGTAAAATCAGGCAAGCTGGATTACGCCGAAGTTTTGGTTGACTTGGCGCTAAGTTGAGACAACTTGGAACTCAAGCGAGACTTTAGTCTTCTGGTTTTATTCTTTTTGAATAATTTAGTTTTGGCGGCTTTATCCAAAATTTTGTAGAGCCCGGGTATGGCCTCTCTCGCTTTTTCCGTGTCAGCCGCGGCCAGTAATTTCTTGTATTGGATTATTGTTTGCCGGATGATTTTGGTTTTCGCGAGATTTCTTTTACGTCGCCTTATTGACTGTCTCAAGGCTTTTTTGGCTGATTTGATTTTTGGCATTTAATTAATCAAAATTAACAAAATTGTTGGTAAAAGTCAAAAATCGACCTCGTCCAATTTTTAAAAAACCGTCCCTTCTTTTTTTGGCATTGTTTTAATTCATGATATCAACAAACTGTCCGATCGGACAGTTTGTTGATATTTGGAAATTTGTTCAAGATGGCGCGTGGCCGCTTTAAACAGCCAATTTAAACAGTTAATTAGTAATTCGAGTAAAAGTAAATATAGAAAATAAAGAGAATTAAAAAATAAATTTGATAAATAGCGAATTTCACTCCTTCCAAACTTCATATACCAATTTTTGCTATAGCAAAAATTGGTATATGAAGTTTCTGGAGAGCGAGAGCGGCCAGCAACTCCTTAGATTGCTTTGTCCCTTCGAATCCTGTTAGATATTTTTGTAGTGTCGAATTTGGCAACTTTTTTTGTCAATTGTCAAGGCCAGCAGATCTATTCGCCACCCTTTTTTCTCGTTTATTAAATCCGGGAATCTTCGGCTAAACCACTCGCATATCTTAGCCAGCTTTTTATATTTTGCGACAGTTAAATTTTCTTCTGGGACTAACTCGGCCAATGGCAGAGTGGCCGAGTTATCAACAGAATTGTCCACAGTTGATTGGCCGAGTTCTGACAGGGTTTTGACCTCCACAAAAACCAAGGTTTTATCAGGGTCTCTGGCAATAATGTCGATTTCTCCGAATGACTGCCAATAATTCCTGTAAAGGATTTTATAGGCCTTATCCACAAGATATTTACAGGCGATATTTTCGCCGGTTTTGCCGATTTGAGATCTTTTATTCACCATAAAATTTTACCACATATCCGATGTCTCACGGCAAACAATTAAAGACCTTAAGTTTGCAAAGTTTTTACATAAATTGTTTGCCGTGAAACATTTTGAAACAGATTTTGCCCATCCGCTTTTGTTTACACATTATTTTGCGACGCTGTCTACACAAAAATGTGTAAACAGTGTCGCAAAATATTATTTATCGTGCCATTTACAAGAATCATTAACCCTTGCGCCGATTGACCAGGGATGTCTTCCATTACCCCCCTTGACAATCTCTCTCTCGTGTTATGAAGAGAATTAGACGTTGCTCATTAACAGCTGGCCGCGGGCGCGAAAAGGCGCCGGGCTGGAAGGAGAGGTCAAGATGTCAGAGAACTGCGCTCCCGTTCTCGCCTACTGTTTCCTGCCCGCCGAGCAGGCGAAGCCGGTCGGCACGGTTGAGACCGTGACGGCGGAGGATCTATGGTGGGGGCTCGAAGGGTCACGCCGCCCCATTGACGCGCTGCGGTCGGCGCAGCGCCCGGCGGCGGCGTGTATCGTCCTTCGGACGGCCCACAGCGGCCGACTCGCTGAGGAGCCCCGATATCTCTGTTCCACCGAGCGGACGATCGTGGCGCTGGCGGACGCAACCGAGCTCCTCCACGAGCTCGGCTGCTTCTGGGCCGAAGAGGCGCTCAATCTCGTCGAGCGCTACGGCGCCAAGGTTGACCCGTGCAGCCGCGCGGGGATCGCGGCGAAGCGCGCGTGGCTCCGGCGCGAGATAGGCTGCCGCGACCTGGCCGCTGCCAGGGCCGCCGCTTACGCGCCGACGACCGAGCGTGGCGTCCGCGCGTCCGCGATTTATCCCTGGACCCCCGACACGTTTCCGTCTGCCTCGATTTTCCCGCACGCCGCCTACGCCGCCACAGGAGCCTTCCCCTGCGACGCCGCTTGGCGTGCGGCCGAAGCGGCGGCATACGTCGCCGCCCATGTCGCCGCCTTCGACGCCGCGCGACGGGCGGGCCGCGACTTGATGATCGCCGAACAATACGATGACGCTCGCCGCGCCGCCCGCGGGCGGCAGAACGTCGAGTTGGAGCGCCGTCTACGGGCGCTGCTCCACGCGGCCTGAGCGGGGAGGGCACAAACCGCCAGCTACGGGGCGCGAGTACGGCCCCGGCCCTAGGGTCTGGCGGAGGCGGAGAGGGGGGATTGAGAATGTCCGACAAGGACGTGAAGGCCAAGGCCGCCGTCGATTGGGCGGTGGATCGGCAGGCCAGGGACGCCGCCCTCTGGGCCTTGTGGCGGGGGTACAACTGCCAGAGCCCCGTCCTCGGGGAGGGCCGCCGCGACATCTGGGCCGAGGTTGACTTCGCCGTGGCCATGCACGAAGGCGCTCCCGCCCGGGACGCTGCCGCGTTTGCCGCCGCTCGGGTCGCGATAGGATAACTCGCCCGCGCCCCACGCCCCACAAGGGGAGGGCGCGGAAGGTCTTTGACGGGGGAGTGGGCTCCGGCTTGCTCCCCCATCGGTTTTATACGAGAACCAGCCCGAAAAGCAGACTAGAAATTTTTGAAATAGCAAAAACTTTTTTTAAAAGTCTTTTTAGATTTAGATAAGAAAACAGACCTCTTAAAAATTTACTAAAATATTTAAGACGGCCGTTCCAAATATTTTAGCAGCTCTTGGTTTTATAGGAAGGTGCAGTTAGGAAAAAAATTAACGACCGAAACTATCTAGGGATTGCTTCGGCTATTTGCGGAAAAATTATCAGCAGGGAGACATAAGGGAGAACGATACGATTAACCGATGGCAATAAAACCATCATTTTTGAGGTGGACGATGCAGGGTTTGAACCTGCGGCCTTCGCAGTGTCCCGCCAAAGGTGGGCGCACAAGGGATCGAACCTTGGACCTTCCGCGTGTAAGGCGGACGCTCTGCCGCTGAGCTATACGCCCGAATTGCTAGCCAGACCTTATAAAGTATAAGCAAAAACCATTAACCGTAAAAGCAAGACAGTATTTTTAGAAATCGGCACGGCAGGGATCGAACCTGCGACCCAGCGCTTATAAGGCGCTTGCTCTACCACTGAGCTACGTGCCGCTACGATGCTCTACTCCGACCTCATGTCGGAGTCCGACGCAAGGTCGGACCACTGAGCTACGTGCCGTAAACGACTTATGACTTACGACTAACGACTTATAACTTACGACTTACGATTGACAACCCTTCGCTATCTTATATCAAAAAACGAGCATTTTGGAAAATAACGCCGTAAGCCATTAGTTATTAGTCGTTAGTTGTGAGTTATAAGCCAAGCAATTCGTATATTCGTCCCTCTATACTATCGGGACAAGTACTAATTCGTAAATTCGTATGGTTCGCTGTCGTTAGTCATAAGTCATCAGTCATTAGTCGCATCAGTCAAACCCTTATCGGTTTTAAGTTAAACGGTTTGAGCAAACTATAAAATTCTTCCTGTTCCAACACTTCTTTTTTAAGCAATTCTTCGGCGATTTTTTTCAAAGCCGGTTTGTAGAGCGAGATGATTTTTCGGGCCGCTTTGTGCGCTTGGCCGATGATTTTTTGGATTTCGCCGTCGATTTCAGCGGCGATTTTTTCCGAGTAATTTTTCTCGGCGGAGATTTCCCTGCCCAAGAAAACCAGTTCTTCGGCGTGGCCAAAAGTTACCGGGCCGAACTTGTCGCTCATACCAAAGCGGGTGACGAGGTCCCGGGTAAGCTCGGACGACTGTTCGAGGTCAGACGAGGCGCCGGTCGAAATGTCGTCGAAAGTTTCTTTCTCCGCCGTATAGCCGCCCAGAAGGACCGCGAGGTCGGCTAAAAACTGACTGCGGGTTTTGAGCCTTTGTTCTTCGAGAGGCAGTTTCAGGGTGTAGCCGCCGGTTCGGCCGCGGCTTATGACCGAAACTTTATGGATCGGATCAGAATCTTTGAGTCCGGCCGCGACCAGAGCGTGACCGGCCTCGTGAAAAGCGGTTATCTTTTTTTCTTTGTCCGAGACGAGCCTGCCTTTTCTTTCCGGGCCGAGCAGGACTTTTTCGATGGAATTGTAAATATCTTCCTGATTCACGGTTTTTTTATTGTGTCTCGCGGCAAGAATAGCGGCTTCGTTCATCAGGTTGGCCAAATCAGCTCCGGAAAACCCCGGGGTCCTCACCGCCACTTTTCTAAAATCCACGTCTTTGTCGAGCGGCTTGTTTTGGCTGTGGAGCTTGAGAATGGCGTCGCGTTCATTTATATCCGGCAGATCAAGCACGATCCGGCGGTCAAAACGTCCTGGCCGAAGCAGGGCCGGGTCAAGAATATCCGGCCGGTTGGTGGCGGCGAGGACAATAACATTGGTATCGCGGTCAAAACCGTCCATCTCGACCAGAATTTGGTTTAGGGTCTGTTCGCGTTCGTCGTGGCCGCCGCCCAAGCCAGCGCCCCGTTCGCGGCCGACCGCGTCTATCTCGTCGATAAAAAGAATTGACGGCGCCGCTTTTTTGGCAGTCATAAAAGCGTCTCGGGTTCTCGCGGCTCCCACGCCGACAAACATCTCGACAAATTCCGAAGCCGAGATATGGAAAAATGGCACGTTGGCCTGGCCAGCCACAGCTCTGGCGAGCAGGGTTTTTCCCGAACCAGGCGGCCCCATCAGCAAAACGCCGCGGGGAATTTTCGCGCCGAGGTCGAGGAACTTTTTGGGATTTTTCAAAAAATCAACCACCTCTTCCAGCTCTTCTTTGGCTTCTTTTAAGCCGGCCACGTCTTTGAAGGTGATGCGCTCTTTGAAATTGGCGAACAAGTGGATGTTGGCTCGGCCAAAACTAAAAGCCTGGTTTACGCCGGCGCTCGCCCTCCTGAACAAAAACAAAAAGAGCAGGATAATGGCGATTATCGGCAGGACAGTCGGGATGACAAGGCCGAACCAGAGATTGCGGCCAGTCTGGTCTTTGATGTCAAGATCGACTTTCCGCAGGGCTTCGGCCGGGACGCCGTAATTTTTAAAAGTCTCGCCCACGCCCACGCCCGGCTCTTTCTGCGAAATAAGTTTCGAGCCGTCATTCAAATCCAGCCAGAGGCTGTTTTCCCGGACTTCGATTTTTTTCACTTCGCCTGCCAGGACTTTGAGCGCCGCTTCGTTCAGGGTAATGTTTTTTCTGGCAGGCTCTTTGTCGAAACCGGAGAAAACCAGCGTCAGAACAAAAAAAACAACGAGCGCCCAGCCTAAAATTTTAATTATTTCCTTGGGCATTCTCGGCTAATTTCAAAATAATTCTTTTGTCTTCGGGCTTGATGGAATCAATGAGGAAGTTATAGGTTTTCCCGAGTTCGAGCCGGCTTCTCATTTCTTCCGGGCCGCCGAATTCCGAAATATGTATCAACCCCACGATGTCGTTGTCGAGTTTGATAAAAGCGCCGAAAGGATTAAATTTGTAGACTTCGGCTCTCACAATGTCGCCGGCTTTGTATTTCTGGTCGATCTCTTTCCAGGGGTCGTTCTGGAGCGCTTTTAAAGAGAGCGAGAGCCGGCTGTCTTTGATGTCGACGATTTGCGCGTTCAACATATCGCCCACCGAGACCACGTCTTTCGGCGATTCAATCAGGCGATGGCTCAATTCGGAAATGTGAATCAGGCCTTCGATTTCCGGATTGTCGGCAAACCTGATAAAAGCGCCGAAATTAGCCAGCCCGGAAACAATGCCGGCAACCGTATCGCCGACTTTGTATTGTTTGATCAATTCTTTGATGTTTTGGCTCATGACCTCCCTCTCGGAAATTATGAGTTTGTTGGTCCGCTGGTTTAAATTGATTATTTTCACTTCCAGTTCCTGGCCGACGAATTTATTTAGCTCCTCGAGGATTTTCGCCCGATCCTGGTCGAGCACGCGGGGGTAGTGTTCGGGCGAGAGCTGCGAGACCGGCAAGAAAGCCTGGAGTTCGTAAATCTGGGCGAGCAAGCCGCCGCTGTTCGCGCTCATCACCTTGACTTTTATGGGTTCGTCTTTTTCCTCCAGTTCTTTGATGAGCAGCCAGGATTTTTGCTTGTCGGCTTCGGTTAAAGAAAGCTCGATAAAACCCTCTTCGTTTTCAGTATTGATAATTTTGGCGCCGATAGTGTCTCCGGGATTCAGATTCTTGATGATCTCTCTCGCGTTCAGGAGTTCTTTGCCCGAAACAATGCCGGTGCCGGTTCTGGGCACTTCAAAAAAAACCGCCCGGGGCGTTTTCTCGATTAGCGCGACCTCCACGATTTCTCCCTTTTTAAGAGAGGGAATAATGTCGGGTTTGGCCTTGATGATTTGCGAGAGCGTTTCCATACGCGGCTAATCATAACCAAAGAAAAGTTGAAAATCAAGCCGGAATTTGCTAATTTTATCTCGATGATCATAAGCTGGCACGATGGCGGGTGCTATAAAGTCGAGACACCCGATTTTAATTTGGTTCTCGACCCCGAGACTTCGGTGAAAGGCGGTCGGCTGAAAGCCGACTTGATTTTAAGAACTTCGGTCGAGATTTCTCCCTCGAGCGGTTCCTCGGCGGAAATCGTGGGCCCGGGAGAATACGAAATCTCTTCGGTTAAAATCCGCGGCTTTGGTTTGTCGCAAGAAAACGAAAAAAAATTGAGGACAGTTTATCTTGTTATTCTGGAGGGAGTTCGCCTGGTTTTCTTAGGCGAGATTGAGACTGACCTTTCCGAAGAAATTCTGGAAGACTTGGGAGAGGTTGATATTTTGTTTGTGCCGGCGAATAAAAAAGCCGTAACCTATATCAAATCAATCGAGCCCAAAATAGTCATTCCGGGATTCGGCGACCCGAAGAAGCTCGGCGCTGAACTGGGCCGAGAAGTCGAACCCCGAGAAAAGCTGGTTATTAAGAAAAAAGACATTGAAGCCGAGGCGGGCCTGAAATTGGTCGTTCTTAATCCGTAAGTCTGTTGATGAAAAAAGATACTAATAATCCTAAACCGGAAAAAATAAGCGAGAATAAGATCGAAGAAAGAGATATTACCCAAGAGTTAAGGGAATCTTATTTGGATTACGCGATGTCGGTTATTGTCGGCCGCGCCCTGCCTGATGTCCGCGACGGCTTAAAACCTGTCCAGCGGAGAATTCTCTGGGCGATGTGGGATTCGGGTCTTGCTTCTTCGGCCAAATCCCGCAAATCAGCCAATATTGTCGGTGAAGTTTTGGGCCGCTACCATCCGCACGGCGACATCGCTGTTTATGACGCCTTGGTCAGGATGGCGCAGGATTTTTCCATGCGTTACCTCCTCGTGGCCGGACAGGGAAACTTTGGCTCGATTGACGGCGACAGCGCGGCGGCGATGAGATATTGCGTTTCCGGCGATACGCTCGTTTTGACGGATAAGGGAATTATGCCGATCGTTGATATCGCCGAGGGAACGGAAAAGAGCATCAATCTAAAAACCTTAAACTATAAAGGAGAAAAGGTTAAGGCGGATAAATTTTTTAATTCCGGCAAGCACAAGGTTATAGAAATTGTCACCGAACAGGGTTATCGGCTGAAAGGGTCACGTAATCATCCCGTTCTTTGCTGGCGGCTTGATGAATTTGGGAGGCCGTCTTTCCATTGGAAATTGCTTCAGGACATAAAGCCTGGAGATTGCGCTATCTTGAGTCGAAGGGGCATTTTCGGAGCGAAAGACTTGGATCTCCGGTCGTTCCATCCTGTTCTCTCCAGGAAAGTTAAGGCCATCCAGTCGCCTTCTTTTATGAACAAAGACCTGTCTTTTCTTCTGGGCGCTTTGGTTTCCGAGGGAAGTTTTCACCAGCAACAGATTCTTTTTGCCAACAAAGACGCGGATTTTTATTCGAAGGTTAAGCGAATAATAATCAGTCAATTCCCCGGAGTTAAATTATACGAGAGAAAGGTCAAAGGGGATTGTTGGGAGCTCGCTATTTATCACCAGGCAGTAGTTGGATTTCTAAAGAATATCGGCTTAACCAATGTCCGTTCCGATAAAAAGGAAATACCTTTTTCGGTTCTTCGCTCAAGCGAGGGCGTTATCGCCGCTTTTCTCCAGGGGCTTTTTGAAGGAGGCGGAAGCGTTGTTTTCCACCGAGACAAGAGACATAAAGGTAAATCATTGGAATTAACTTATATCTCCAAAAGCCTAAAACTCATCGAGCAGCTGAAGGTTTTACTTTTGAGTTTCGGCGTCGCCACAACAAAGCCTCATAAGGATAAAAGAATCGCCTGCTATAAATTAATTATCGCCGGCGAGAATAATATTTCCAACTTCGTGCAAAAAATAGGTTTTTTCTCTAATCGAAAAAGAACGATTCTCTTGCGGGTGTCGGAACTTGGCCGGTCGGCGATGAGTAAAACCGACTCTATCCCCTTCCTAAATAATTATTTCAGAGGAAAATATAAAAACGACTTTATTAGAAGGCATAATTTAGACCGCTACAATAAATTACAGGCGAACCGCGGAAGGCTCGTAAAAATTTTAGAAAGAGAAGATGTCAGACTCGTCGACTGGCTTCTAAAAGAAAAGTATTTTTTCAACCGCGTCAAGGAAATAAGCTCGAAAAGCGAAGAAGAAAACGTTTATTCCTTGAGGATTAAATCGGTTTGCCACTCTTTCGTCGCCGGCGGCTTTATCAATCACAACACCGAAGCCAAACTCTCCAAGATTTCCGAAGAGCTTTTGACTGACATCGAAAAACAAACCGTTGATTGGACTCCGAATTACGACGGCACGCGCCTCGAGCCAAAAGTCCTGCCCTCCAAACTGCCCCAGCTTCTTTTGAACGGCGGTATGGGCATTGCCGTTGGCATGGCGACCAGCATTCCGCCGCACAACGCGGGTGAAGTTTTGGAAGCCGAAAATTATTTAATCGAAAATCCCGAGGCTTCGTCAGAAGACTTGATGAAGTTTATTCAAGGGCCGGATTTCCCGACCGGTGGCGTGATCTACGGCAGGAAAGCCATTGTCGAAGCTTATGCCGCGGGCCGCGGCGCCATTAACCTAAGAGGAGTGGCCGAGATTTTCGAAAAACAGATTATTATCAGCGAAATTCCCTACCAGGTTAACAAAGCCGAACTAATCATGAAGATAGCCGAGCTCATCGGAGAGAAGAAAATCGAGGGCATAAGAGATATCCGCGACGAATCCGACAGGGATGGTTTGCGCGTGGTTATAGACCTGAAAAACGACGCTGTGCCGCAGAAAATTTTAAACCAGCTCTATCACTTAACCGACCTGGAAAAGAATTTTCACCTCAATATGCTGGCTTTGGTTAACGGCCTGAAGCCCGAGGTTCTCTCCGTCCGCGACGTTCTCCTCTCGCATTTAGAGCACCGTCGGGAAGTTGTCCGGCGCCGGAGCGAATTTGATTTGGCTCGCGCCAGGGAGCGGGCTCACATTCTCGAAGGCTTGGCCAGGGCTCTCCTCGAGATCGACAAAGTGATCGCCGTGATCAAAAAATCAGCCGACAAAGAAGAAGCTCACAAAAACCTGGTAAAAATTTTCAAATTAAGCGAGGCCCAGGCCGGAGCCATCTTGGAAATGAGACTCCAGAGTCTGGCGGCTCTCGAGCGAGAGAAAATAGAGAATGAGCTGAAAGAAAAAAAGAAATTGATCAAAGAGCTGGAAGAATTATTGAAAAGCCCCAAAGCCATTTTGAAAGTTATCAAAGAAGAAATCGGCCGGCTAAAAGAAAAATACGGCGACCCGCGGAAAACCAGAGTGGTCGCTGTCGGACTCCGCGAATTTAGCGACGAAGATTTGATTCCCGAGGAAGAAGCGGTTATCACGCTTTCCAAAGAGGGCTACATTAAAAGACTTCCGCCCCAGAGCATCAAGAGCCAGCAGCGCGGCGGCAAAGGCATAATCGGCTCCGAGGTTTCGGAAGGCGATTTTCTGACGCATTTTATTTCAGCCAAGAGTCACGACAATATCTTGTTTTTCACGGTCAAAGGCCGGGCTTTCCAAACCAAAGTCTACGAGATTCCGGCCGGCAGCCGCACAGCCAAAGGCAGAACCATCCAGAATTTTTTGGAAATTCCCGCTGGCGAGACTGTCTCGGCAGTAGTGGCTTATTCCACTCGTAAAGAAGCCCAATCAGGTTATCTCATAATGGCGACCAAAGCCGGCCTCATCAAAAAAACCAGCCTCAAGGAATTCGCGAACGTGAGGCGGAACGGCATTATCGCCATTAGCTTGAATAAGGGAGACAGTCTGATCGCCGCCAAACTTTCTTCGGGCAAAGACGAGGTGATGATGACCACTGCCAAAGGCCAGGCTATCAGGTTTAAGGAATCGAACGTGAGGTCGATGGGCCGGACAGCTTCGGGAGTGAAAGGCATCAGCCTTAAGGCTGGCGACAGTCTGACTTCTTTTGATATTGTCTCGGCTGATTTTAAAGCCGCCAACTTGCTTAGCATGACTGCCAAGGGCTTTGCCAAGCAGACGCCGCTTAAACAATACAAAGTTCAGGGCCGGGGCGGCGGCGGCGTAAAAACCGCTGTTCTCACTCCCAAGACCGGAGATTTAATCGCCTCAAAAATTATCACTGACGAGACCAGCTTGATGATGATTTCGGTGAAGGGCCAAATCTTGAGAACCGAAATTAAAAACGTAAGAACGACTGGCAGGTCTGCCCAGGGAGTGCGGGTCATTAGGCTTGGGTCCGGAGACACTCTGGCCGGCCTGGTTTGTTTTTAGGCAGCCGGAATATTGCTATAATTCATAAATTAAAACAAAATGGCATTTTCCAAAACGCAAATAATTATTCTGTCCGCAGTCGGTTTTATTGTTTTCTTGTCGGCCCTGGTTTTTTTCGGCATTCTGCCTGGTTTAAGATCCAGAGAACCAGAGATAACTTTCAGTTTCTGGGGAGTGGCTGACGAGGAGAGCGTTTTTGAGACGATGCTCCAGGAATACAAGAAAATCGCGCCTAGGACGACCGTGGAATACCGGAAATTCAGTCCGGTGAATTACGAGGGGATTCTGATCGACGCTCTGGCTGCCGGCGAAGGCCCGGATATTTTTATGTTCCATTCGAGCTGGCTCGAAAAGCACGGCAACAAGGTGGCGCCGTTTCCGAAAGAGCTTATAGATATTCCCAAGCTCCGCGAGCTTTTTCCGCAGGTGGTGGAGCAGGATTTTGTGTCAGAGAACAAAATCTACGCCTTACCCTTGTCAATCGACACTCTGGCTCTCTATCACAACCGCGATATTTTTGACCGCCGGGCAGTGGCTCTGCCGCCCCAGACCTGGCAGGAATTCAGAAATATCGCTTTTAATAAAAAAGTTAACACTGATTTTGGCGGCGACTCCTCGACCGCAAGCCAAGCCAAGGACGTCATAAGCCTGCTTATGCTCCAGGCCGGCGCCAAAATGACAACCGATGATTTTAAGAAAGCTTCTTTTGCCAATGAAGCCGGGCTTCGAGCCCTGAATTTTTACAGCCAGTTTAACCCGTCTGCTAGAAATTCGCTCGAGGGCTTTAGCGCCGGAGAAATCGGTATGCTTCTCGAATACCAAGCGGCCAAAGATTCTTTGGCGTCCCGAAACCCGTTTTTGAATTTTACCGTGACAGCAACGCCCCAATTCGACAAAGATTCGCCGGTTAATTTCGCGAGCTACTACGGCCTCGCCGTGGCTAAAAAATCTAATATGCCGAGCGTGAAAAAAACCAAAGCTTGGGAATTGGCCGCGTTTCTTGCGACCAACGAAGCGGTGGCTGAAAATTATCTCAAGGCTAGTAGCCGGCCGCCGGCGCTCCGCTCGCTTATCAAAAAATATCTGGACCATCCCGAGCTCGGAGTTTTCGCGAGACAAGCCTTGACCGCGAGAAGTTGGAAACAGCCCGACCCTGATGCCGTTACCGCCATTTTTGACAATATGATAAAATCAGTGAAGTCAAAAACCTTGAGTCCGAGCGACGCTTTGCGGCAAGCGGAAAATCAAGTCTCCGCTTTGCTGTCGCGCTAATGCCCCACTTTCTTAACTTATGATTAAAGCGTTTGCCCAAGAGCTTCCGACGAGAGTTGTTCCTCCTTGCCCATCCGGAGGTTGCGGAGCCACCGAATTTCAGCAGTTGATTCAGAATATTTTCAATCTAGGTTTTTTTATAGTCGTTCCCATTGCCACCGTGGTCATAGCTTACGGAGGTTTCCTCCTTTTAACCGCCGGCGGCAATGAAAATAAGATAAAAACCGGCTGGAAAGCCATTATCTCGGCTGTGGTCGGCGTGGCGGTTGTCTGGGGCTCGTTAATTATTTATAATGCGATTATCGGCGCCATTACCGGAGACTGAAAAATAAAATGCGGTTAATTCAATTTTTATTAAATAGAGCCTTGGCCGACCCCTTGCCGGACGGAGGAGGCTTTTTCAAACCGCCGGCTAACTTACCAACCGACATCGGCCAACTTTTGGATAATGTAACCGGTTTTTTGCAGACAATTTCCGTGCCCATCGCCGCCATTCTTTATCTCTGGGCCGCTTTTCTTTATCTTACTGCCGGCGGCAACGAAAAAACCGTTAAAAAAGCCAATGCCGCCATTCTCTACACCACTATCGGTCTGGCGGTTATGTTGGTTGCCAAAGGCCTGGCTCTGGTTGTGAAAAGCTTTTTTACCACCGGCCAATAGACAAGCCAGAAGTTTTTTGCTAGATTATCTAGAGTATCGGCATTAATAAAAAAGGTCGAGTAGTCCTTAAGTAAATCAAAGAAATGAAAATTAAAAGAGGCTTCGCTGGAGTTAAATTATTATCGAAGCTGGCGCTGATAGGCGTTTTGGGTTTGGCGCTGATGCCGGGAGTAGCTCTGGCTGTTGATAAGCCCGACATCGCAGGTATCAAGGATCTAGACGACATCCAGACGATTTTAACTAATATAGCGGATTACGTATTCACCTTCTTTTACATCATTGTCGGCATCTTCTTTGTCTGGGCGGCCCTTTCGTTCTTGATGGCTGGCGGTGATGCCGAGAAAGTTACGAAAGCCAAGAATATGTTTATCTACGCTATTATCGCTGTAGCGATCGCCTTGCTCGCCGGCGGCGTTAAAGATTTCTTAATAGAAATTTTCACTCCTTAATCTTCTTAGGCGAGTAATTTAGAGAAAACGCCTTTGCTGTCCAAGCCGGGCGTTTTCTTTGTTTTGCCCGGATTATACTAAGATAGTAACGAATGATGAGAAGAACAAACTTCTGCGAAGACTGCCATAAGCCCGCTTGGCGTCATTTGGATTCGTGGCTCGATGAATTTATGAGTTCTTGTCCTCTGCCCCAGAAATTAAACGGCTTCGGAGATTTATTAATGGTTTTACTCGAGATTTTTTTTGTTTTTTTTCGTCTGGCGGCATTTGAAGAAAATTTTAACCTTTCAAATGTCGAACCTCGCTCGGCCTGTTTTGTGGCCGAAGCGAGAAAGCGAGGTATAAAAATCAAGGTTTTGCGCGGCCCGTTCGGCCACACCAATCGTTTTCTGGCTGAAGCCAACGGCAAAAAAATCCGTTTTGAAGGTCTGCCCCTGGCCGAATCTTTAAGTAAACAGCCGCTTTATCTTCTTGACAACAAAGAACGAGTGAGGCGTAGACTTAAACGAGAAGGACTGCCAGTTCCCGAAGGTAAGGCGTTTTGGTTCTGGCAAAAAAGCCGAGCCTGCGTTTTCGGAGAAAAATTAGGCTTTCCCTTGGTGGTGAAGCCCCGGAGCGGGTCATTCAGCCGGCATATCACGACTGGCATCAAAAACACAGGTCAATTAAAAAAAGCCATTAACAAAGCCATCAGCTATTCACCGGCTTTTATTGTCGAGAGATTCATTGCCGACACCTTTGTCCATCGTCTCACAGTCATTGATTTTGATTTCGTGGCTTGCGTGAAACTCACGCCGGCCAATGTAATAGCTGACGGCAAATCAACGATAAGCGAACTTATACGGCAAAAAAACAGCGATCCCCGAAGAGGGGAGGCAGACCAAAAGAACTTTGTTTTGCATAAACTGATTATTGACGAAATGAGCGAAAGATTGCTTAAAGTCAGAGGCTATGATTTATCAACTGTGCCGAAGGCCGGTGAAATTATTTATCTCCAAAAAGATCCGTTTGTAAAACTCGGCGCCGATATTATCGAAGTAACTCCTAAGGTCCATCCTGAAAATCTCGAGCTTGGCCGCCGCATCGCCAAACTTTTTGACGCGCGCGTGGTGGGCATTGATTTTCTGGCCCAAGACATTTCTCTCTCTTGGAAAAGTCAAAAATGCGCGATTCTGGAATTAAACAGCCTGCCCTGTATTGAACTGCACCATTTTCCTTATAGCGGCGAGCCGCAGAATATAGCTTTTAAGTTAGCTGATCTTTTACAAGAGCTTTAATGGTTGAGAGGACGACGACGCAGAAGCCGACGTTGGCTCTACCCTGCAGGCCAGGCTTCGGGTGGTAAGGCAAGGAGGGCCCGCCAGCAGCGGCTGGCGGCGCAGCAGAATCTTGGGGGCAAGGCCCTCCCTACTCGCTGACGACCTTCAAGACCCAAGTAAAATACCGCTTAATTTATTTACTAACCCGTTTTTTTCTTTTATGATTGCTAAATCAGGCGGCTGTCGAAAAAGCGGGCAGGTGGTGAAATGGCAGACACGTAAGGTTTAGGACCTTATGCCGCAAGGCGTGAGGGTTCAAATCCCTCCCTGCCCATCTAATTTAAAATTTAATCTAAATAGTTTTTCTAAACATTTCCAAATCCAAATATCAACAAACTGTCCGATCGGACAGTTTGTTGATATTTGGAGAACGAGAGAGGGCATTAAGGCGAGTGTATCAGTATTAAGCGACAAGCATCGAGCAGATTCTATGTCAACGTGCACGTCAATTTTTCATCTACCAAAGTCAGCGATCGCTAAAATTGGTATATGAAGTTTTTTCGTATCTTCGTAACTCTTTTTCGTACTTTCGCGTCCTCCATATTGCTTAATACTTAATACCAGCCTCTTAATACTGATTTTTTGTAGTTTCGCCTGCCTTTGGCAGGTAAATATTCTTTCGTATTTTCGTAAATTAGATTATTTGACGGCAACCGTATTCCTAATTCATAATAATTCTTATGACAAAACCAGTTGGACCCAAGAAATCGATTAACCAGCCGGATCTGCACAAAGAAATGCGGGGGCTCGGCGTTCTCGTCGAGAAGGTCGACGACAAAGTTTCTCTGATCGCCGAACAATACGGCGATATTAAAGAAACTTTAGACGCGCACTCCGAATCGATAGCTCGAGTGACGGTCAACTCGGAGATTATAAAAACCGACGTCGAATTTATTAAGCACAACCTAAAGAGAAAAATTGATATTGACGAATTCGCGGCGCTTGAAAGACGCGTGGCCATGCTTGAAAAAAGGAGATAGTTCCCCCTTTGTGTTCTAGTGTGCTTTGGTGTTTTCGCGTCTTTTCGTACTTTCGCGTTCTTTCGTAATTTCGTAGGGTATCCTTTCGTATTTTCGTAATGTACTTTCGTAACTTTATCTTCTCCTCCTCGCGTGAAATGCTTGGTGCACTTCGCGGAGCTCTTTGTTGGTTAGATGGGTATAGATTTGGGTGGTTTGGATGCTTGAGTGGCCGAGCATCTCCTGGACGCTCCGCAAATCAGCGCCGTTAATCAGCAAGTCAGTGGCGAAAAGATGGCGCAGGGTGTGGGTAGTCACCCTTTTCGGAATGCCGGCTTTTTTGCTGTAATAAACAACGAGCCTTTGGATAGCGCGAGGCGTAATCCGGCCGATAACTTTGGGATTCTTGTCTTTGGTGAAACTCACGAACAAAGCCGGTTCGGGGTCGGCGCGTTTCGCCAGATATTTTTTAATAGCTTTTTTGGCGTTTTCGGAGAGAAAGACCACCCGCAGTTTGTCGCCCTTGCCGCGGACCGTGATTTCTCCTCGTTCGAAATTCAAACGCCGTTCAAGACCGCAGAGTTCGGAAACCCGGAGGCCGGTGGAAAAAAGCGTCTCGAGAATGGCTTTGTCGCGGAGAGACTTGACGCTCTCGGAAGACGGCGCCTCAAGCAGTCGCTCGAGGTCGCCATACTCGATAATTTCGATCTGGCGTTTGGGAATTTTCGGCAGTTCGATTTTCTCCGGCGAAAGCACCTCGCAATCCCTTTTCAAGAGGTATTTCAGAAAATTGCGGATAGCGATGACATAATAGCTCTGGGTGTTTTTTTTGAGTTTGGTTTTTTCGGCGAGCTCGACGCGGAAGCTGCGGATTTTCTCATTGGTGATCTCCGAGACTTTTTTTATATTGCCGAAGCCGATGAATTTGCGCAAAGCCCGCTCGTAAACTTCTTTGGTGCGGGGCGAGCGGTTTTTTTCGATTTCCAGATACTCCAAGTATTCCTTGAGAAACCGTTCGATTTCGCTCATAAGTGGATTTTACCACAAAGCGTCGCAAAATAATCTTCCGGCTCTGCCAGATTCTAGCCGAGTTTATAGATATAGGTAGAAAACGGCTCTCCTTCCAGCTTTTTGTCTAAAAACTGCCTAAAATACGGAATCTCAAATCCGTGGGAAATAATAATCGAGTTTTTGAGCCGGGTTAATTTTGGCTCGAGCCGCTTGATGGCCTCCGGGTTGAGAAAAATATAAATCAGGGAATTGTTTTCCAAGCGCGCTTGGTAAAAACTTTGGCGCTTGACAGTTATTTTTAAGCCCCGCGTTTTGGCCGAGAAGCAGTTACAAAGACAAAGAAAGGGATTTATTTCATAGCCGATTACGATAAGCTTCGGGAAAAGACGGCTCGCCAGCTTTAATGTCCGGCCGTCGCCGCAGCCCAAGTCGTAAAAATATTTTTTGTTTTTGATATCGAGCCGGCCAAAGATTTTCTCGAGCTCTCGGCTCGCCGTGGGATAAAAATAGCTGTTTTTCCTGAACGCGTACTCCCATATTTCCCAAAAAATAAAAAAGCCGAAGAGAATAAAGGAGAGACAGAGGACAACGAGAAAAACGGTCAGGGCCGTAAGCGATAAGAAAGATATAGCCGGAGACATTTAAAAAGCATATAATAACTAGGGCGCAAAATAAAAGCTTGACAAAAATCATTTTTCGTGTTTTTGTTTAATTAAGGGCGATTAATAAATCTAAGAGAATTAATTATTTATACTATAGACTATGAACCCGGAGCATTATTTTTCTAAGGGCGCTTTTCCTCTGTGCAGTGATGATACGACAGAGGGGGGGGCAGATAAAAAAGCTCCTCAAGTTAGGGCAAGGGAAACAGATCCTGTTGCGGGAGGAGATGAACCACAAAGAAGGGCGGAATTGAAAGGGAGCAGAACCGAAAAGCTAGCCACCCAAACGGGAAAGGGGATTTCCCTAGAACGAGACCCCCAAGCTGGCGAGTCTCGCTCTCTCGTTGCTGTGATTCGAGGAGGTGTTGAAAAAATCCTCGGGAGGGTTTACGCCGGCCCAGAAGAAAAGAAGCAGATAGAAGGTGCGGTAATAAGGAACTTAGCTCCTTTGGGAAGGAGATTTGAGAGGCTGGAACAAGAGGCGGAGGTGGTTAAGAAAGCGATCGATCAAGTCAGCGGTTTCTTCGCTGACAGTAAAGGAGGGGAGTCGCCCGCTTGGGCTACCGGAGAGGAGATCCGAGAATGTCTTGGCGGCACCCGCGCGATTACTGCTTTAGCGCGGGAAGAAGCAGGGTTAAGTCCAGATGAATTCTTAAAAAGATTAAGTAGCAGAGATTTATGGGAGGCATTAGCGAAACAAAAAGGTTCTAGATGGTTTCTGAATGACAACGGCTTAATCTCTCTTATACACGAGCTAGTCTTCCGATTAGAAGATTTTAAAGCCAAGGAAAAAAAGGATGAAGCCGAGAGCGAAGCCAAGAGAGTCGAAACCAGAGGGGTGCTCGATTCGCATAGAGCTAGGGAGTATCGACTTTCTAAATTGAAGCCGCGAGAGAAAAAACAGGAAAGGTATTATAAAACGGATGCCGACCACTCGCTAGCCTTACGGGAAGCGGAGTTTCCGAAGTTTGTCGAGAGTGTGGCAGAGGCCCTAGTAAGACACTTAAAGGAGACGGGGCTTTTATCAGACTTTCTCGGCGAAGAGAAGCCTGCTATTGGAGAAGCCATCCCTAAAGAACTGCTAGTAGGTACGGACAGGCCAGGGGGGGTGGGTGATTCGGAGAAGGCCAGAGAAGGCGGCCGCATCCCTACTTTATCAGAGGTGATGTTGGAGGCGATGTGGGATCCAGAGATGCTTGAGGAAGGATGGGAAGCATATCTAAAACAGGAGCATGAAGAATATAAACGCCGCCCCCCTCGCCCGGACTCTAAGTTGACTGACTGGTGGAACAGTCTGGGGCCGATAGAAAAGACATGGAAAAGGCGGGCCTATCTCTCCCACATAATTAAAGTGCCGCTAGATAAAATCTCGGTAAGCGAAGACGACCTAAACGCCTATTTAGCCGCGCACCTGCCTTAATTTTTTTGAGCCACCTTTGGTATTAAAGTCAAAAGTTGAAAAAACTTTTCTTTTGCTGTATCTTGAATTTAAATGCTTACCCTTCGTAAAAAAGCCAATATTATCAAAGAGCACCGAATCCACGAAAAAGACACTGGTTCGGCCAAAGTCCAGATCGGTTTGTTGAACCGCCGGATTGACGAACTGACCGGACACCTCAAAAAACACCCCAAAGACATTCATTCGCGCCGCGGATTGCTCCAGATGGTCAGCAAGCGCCGCAAACTGGAGAAGAGTTCAAAACGCCCGGACAAAAAAAAGACTGATAAATAATCCTCGTGAGACACAAAGACCAGCGCATCGGCATTTTTATCGACATCCAGAACCTCTACCATTCGGCGAAGAATCTTTACGCCAGCCGAGTTAATTATCGCGAGCTGGTAAAACATTTGACCGACGGCCGGAAACTGATCCGAACCATGGCCTACGTGGTGCGGAGCGATTCGCAAGCCGGCGAAGTTTCGTTTTTCGAAGCGCTTTCCAAATCCGGCATCGAGCTTAGGGAAAAAGAAATCCAGATTTATCCGAGCGGCGTGAAAAAGGCAGACTGGGACGTGGGTATGGCTGTCGACGCCATTCGGATGGCGAGCTTTCTCGACGCGGTGATTCTCGTAACCGGCGACGGAGATTTCCTGCCGCTCGTTGACTATATCAAATGGGGTTTGGGTCGGATGGTCGAAGTGGCGGCTTTTTCCCGCACCACTTCTTCCAAGCTGAAAGAGGCGGCCGATATTTTTATCGATCTGGAAAATCTGCCCGGCTTGACTTTCAAAATCCAGAGAAAGGAGCCGACGGCGACTTCGGCCCAAGAAACTAATTCAGCCGAAGAGACCAAGGGAATTTCAATACCGGACGACTTTGAAAGCGGCAAGCAAGAGATAGATAAACCAAAAAGCAAATCCTTAAAGAAGAAAGATGGATTTAGAAAGGAAGAAGTTTACTAAAGAAATCGCCGGCCGAGAATTAATTATCGAAGCTTCTCGTCTGGCAGAGCAAGCCAACGCGGCTCTTATGGCGACCTGCGGCGGCACCACTGTTCTCGCCACCGTGGTTATGGCCGATGAGGACAAGGATGTTAATTTTATGCCGCTCACCGTTGACTACGAGGAGAAATTTTACGCCGCCGGCAAAATAATCGGCAGCCGGTTTATCCGGCGCGAAGGCCGGCCGTCTGACGAAGCCATACTCTCCGGCAGGCTGATTGACCGGGCGGTGAGGCCGCTTTTTAATCCTCGCCTGCGGCGGGAAATCCACGTTACTATAACGGTTTTGTCATTCGACGAGGAAAACGACCCGGATTTTTTGGCTCTAAACGCCGTTTCAGCCGCGCTCGCCATATCCGACATCCCCTGGAACGGCCCCATCGCCGGATTAAGGCTCGCCAAAATCAACGACCAGATTATTTTCAACCCCGGCCTTAGTCTCTTGGCCGACGAGACGGCGAATATCAGATTCTCGAGTTTTGTCGCCGGTCGAGAGGACAAAATAAATATGATTGAACTCGAAGCCAACGAAGCTCGCGAGGAGGAAATCGTCGAGGCTTACAAGCAGGCGCTCCCTGAAATTGAAAAATTAATCGAGTTTCAGAGAGAGATTGTGAAGGCTCTGGGAAAGCCCAAAGCCGAGGTCGCTCTGCTTCAGCCGGGCAAAGAACTGGAACAATCCATTGACGAATTCTTAAAGGACAAGCTCGGGGAAGCCATTGATAGTAAGAGCAAAGCCGAAAGGCAGGACAAGCTCCGGGAGTTAAAAGATGATTTGCTGGTCTATATCGAAGCCCAGGGATTTAGCAGTAGAGACTTGCTGGCGACTGAACTGGTTTTTGAAGAACAGGTTGACAAAGCAGTCCACCGACAGATTCTCGAACTTAATAAAAGACCGGACGGCCGAGCGAGTGATGAAATCCGCGAGCTTTACACCGAAGCCGGCACTCTGCCCCGGACCCATGGCTCGGCTATTTTTGTCCGCGGCAACACCCAGTCTCTCGCGGTCGTCACTCTCGCGCCGCCAGGCTCGGAACAGCTGGTTGAAACTATGGAGAGAAGCGGCAAGCGGCGTTTTATGCTCCACTATAATTTTCCATCGTATTCGGTGGGAGAGACGGCGCCGTCGCGCGGTCCGGGCCGCCGCGACATCGGCCACGGCGCCCTGGCGGAAAAAACCCTGCGTCCGCTCCTGCCTTCCCGGGACGAGTTCCCTTATACCATCAGGGTGGTTTCGGAAATACTCTCTTCCAACGGTTCTTCGTCAATGGCCACGGTCTGCGCCGCGAGCCTAGCTTTGATGGACGCCGGCGTTCCTATAAAAAAGCCGGCGGCCGGCATTGCCATGGGACTTATGAGTAACCAGAGCAAAGGAAAAAAAGACCAGTACAAAATTCTTACCGACATCCAGGGACCGGAAGACCACTACGGCGATATGGATTTTAAAGTGGCCGGCACTGATTCCGGAGTGAACGCTATCCAGATGGACGTGAAAATAGACGGCGTTCACTTGGATAAAATAGAAGAGACGCTCGAACAGGCGAGGAGAGCCCGGCTTTTAATCCTCGCTGAAATGGGAAAAGCCATAAGCGAGCCTCGGCCGGAGATTTCCACGCTCGCGCCCCAGGTTTCTTATATCAGCATCAACCCCAGCCGGATCGGCGAAGTCATCGGTCCCGGCGGCAAAATCATCAACGGCATTATTGAAAAAACCGGCGTAACCAACATCGAAATCGAGCAGGACGGCCGGGTTTTTGTGGCCGGCAAAGACAAAGAAGCGGTTGAGAGAGCCATTCGCGAAATCAAAGGCATTACCAAAGAATTTGAGATCGGAGAAATAATCGAAGGCAAAGTTTTCAAGATTCTTGATTTCGGAGCGCTGGTTGATCTGGGCGGCGGCAAAGACGGCTTGCTCCACATCTCTGAATTAAAAAACGGTTTTGTGAAAAACGTAGACGAAGTGGTGAAACTGGGAGACTTGATTAAAGTTAAAATAATCCGCGTCGAACCCGACGGAAAAATCGCGCTTTCTCTGAAACAATTATCCACACCTTAAAAGAGATTTGTGGTATAATTTAGAGTATGAATGGACAAAATGAAAATCAAAATAATCCGGTCGTGCCCAAATTTGCTGGCGAACCGGCAGACGCTAACGCGCCGATTCCTTCGGCAGCGCCCTTAGTCGGCGAACCTGTGGGAGTCCCCGGAATTCCCAACGCGCCGGAGGTCCAGCCCCTCGCTGGAGCCGGAGCGCCAATGCCCCAAGCTCCGCAAGCGCCTCGAGCAGAGCCGGTTTTCCAATCGCCGGGAACTCCTATAGGTTTTTCAGCGGCGTCTTCTGAACCAATTCAACCGTCTCCAAAAGAACCGGTGCCGCCCCCGCCTTTTATTCCGCCGGTATTTACTCCGCCAGAGCCGAGAGTTGAAGCGCCGGTTGGAGCCGGAGCGCAAGCTGTGCCGCCAACGCCTCTAAAAACAGCCGAAATCAACCTAAGAACAATGCAGACCGACGCCGAATCCTTAAAGCAAACCGGCGGCCTGGAAGCGACGCCCAAAACTTTCTCGCCAGCTGATCTGGGCAATGAGCCGGTTTTTAAACCCGAACAAGCGGCTGTTCCAAAACCCGCGATTGGAGCCAAGGTGTCCAAGAAAACCGAACGTTGGCTGGTTTTAGGATTAGTGGCGGTCGCTGTTTTTGGTCTGGCGGCCTTAATCTATTTCTTTATCCTGCCGCGGATTATGCCTAAAGCTCCGGCTCCGGCAACGCAAACTCCGCCAGAGGCGTCAGCTCCAATCGAACCCCAGCCGCCAATACCAGAGCCGGTTAAAATACCGCATGTCTCTTATTTTTCCTTGGCAGCAGACGCGGCAGAGAGCCCGGTCATAAAAGAAGTTAATCTGGCGAATATCCAAGCCCACCTTAACGAAGCTTCGACCGAGAAACTGGAAGCGGGTAAAATAAAAGAGTTCGCCTTTTTCGACAGCAACAATTCGGTGGTTTCTTTTGACATTCTCCTCGCGACCCTTTTCGCGGATTTAGGCCCTGGGGCAGAGGCGACGATTTTTGAGCCTGACTCAACCTGGTTTCTCTATTACGACCAGACAGGAATCTGGCCCGGTTTGATCGCCAAAGCCAAAAAAGGAGTTGACCAAGCATCAATTGATTCGTTTAATTCAAAGCTCGAAGCTTCAGGAAGTCTAAGCAATATTTTCCTGAAGCCGGCTGGCGCCATCAAAAAATTCGACAAGGGCAGCGTGAGAGGGAAACCAGTCAGATTCGCGAGGTTCGCGAACCCAGGATTTGTTTTTGAGTACGGCTGGTTTGAGAAGGGAAGCGATAATTATTTTGTGGCGAGCACCTCTTACCCGGGAATGGGAGAAGCGATGCGAAGACTTGGTCTCTGAAATTTGACAGCCAATTCTAATCTGCTATAGTAATAGCGATCCACCCCGCCCTTGAGCGGGGCTTCGCTTTCATAAAAGCCTTAAGAAGAAGTAAGATAAAAGGAGCAAGACACAAAACAAGAAGAAATCAAAAATATGGAACTCAAGCAATTATTGACAGTCGCTAACCAGATAGCTAAAGAGCGCGGTCTCGAAGCAGAAAGGGTGATAGAGATCATCGAAGATTCTATCGCCACTGCTTACCGCAAAGAATACGGCCATCGCGGTGAGCTTATTAAAGCCGAGCTCAATCGAGAAAACGGAGAGCTCAAATTTTGGCAGGAGAAAGAAGTGGTTGACGAAACAATGGTTCGTCGTGAAGACGAGGAGATTCCGGGTGGAACCGGCATTCCAAGCGAAACCGGGGTTGAAGAACGGGGAGAAATCGAAGAAATAAAATTGCCGCACTACAACCCCGAAAGGCATATCTGGCTTGACGAGGCTCGAGAGATTAAGCCTGACGCGGCGCTCGGCGAGAAACTAAGGTTTCCCCTGAAAGCCGAAGATGATTTTGGCCGCATCGCCGCCCAGTCAGCCAAGCAAGTCATTCTCCAGAAATTCCGCGAAGCCGAGAGAGAAGCGGTCCTCAAGGAATTCAAAAACAAAGAAGGAGAAATCGTCTCCGGCGTTATCCACCGTTTTGACCGCGGCAATGTTTTTGTCGATCTGGGCCGGACTACGGGCGTGATGTTCGAGAGCGAATCAGTTCCCGGAGAGCACTACCGCGTGAGCGAACGCCGGCGGTTTTATCTCTTGGCGGTTCAGGAAGACTACCGCGGACATCCGGGGATTATTCTCTCGCGGTCGCATCCCAAATTCGTGACCAAGCTTTTTGAAATGGAAGTGCCGGAAATCGCCGAGGGCGTGGTGGAGATTAAGGAAATCAGCCGCGAACCCGGCAACCGGACTAAAATCGCCGTGGCCGCCACGATATCGAGCGTTGATCCAGTGGGCAGCTGTGTCGGCCAGCGGGGCACTCGGGTGATGACCATTACCAATGAATTGGGACAGGAGAAAATCGACATTATCGAGTGGTCTGATAATCTGGAGAAATTTATCGCCTCTTCGATGTCGCCGGCCAAAGTAAGATCAGTGGAAATTCTGCCCCGCCGCGAAGCCAGAGTAATAGTCCCCGAAGACCAGTTGAGTCTGGCCATCGGCAAGGGCGGACAGAATGTGCGTCTGGCCGCCAAACTGACCGGAATGAAAATCGATGTCCGTTCCGAAGTCAGGCCCGAAGAGGTTCAGGAAGGCGGCGTAGCCGCGGCCGAAGAAGCTATTGAAGAAACCGCGGAACAGGATAAAATTGAAGAGAACAAACTAATCCCCAAATATCGCGATGACGAAGATTAAAGAGAAAATCAAAAGCTATTCAGAAGACGAATCTTCGATGCAGTACCTCATACCGACTGTCATCGAAAAAGGCGCCTACGGCGAGCGGGCCTACGATATCTATTCCCGGCTTTTGAAAGACAGGATTATTTTTCTGGGCGGGCCGGTGACTGACCAGGCGGCCAATATTGTTATTGCCCAGCTTTTGTTTCTGGAGCACGAGGATCCGAAAAAGGACATCAAACTCTACATCAATTCTCCCGGCGGCGTGGTTTCGGCCGGCCTCGCCATCTACGACACTATGCATTTTATCAAGTCGGCTATCCAGACTGTTTGTCTTGGCATGGCCGCCTCGATCGCCGCTTTTATTTTGGCCGCCGGAGAAAAGGGTAAACGTTTTGCCCTGCCCAATTCCGACATTTTAATCCACCAGGTGATGGGCGCGGCCGAAGGCCAGGCGGCGGACATCGAAATCACCGCCAAGCAGATTTTGAAAACCAAACAGAAAATCAACCAGATTTTGTCCAAGCTAACTGGTCAGCCTCTGGCTAAAGTTGAGAAAGACAGCGATCGGGACTTTTGGCTCACGCCAGAAGAGGCCAAACAATACGGCATCATTGATGAAGTCATCAAAAAAGCGAAGTAAGGAAGAGGCGATAGCAAGACTCCTTAACCGCGGAGTCGAAGAAATAATCAACCGCGGTCATTTGGAGCAGGCGCTTCGTTTGAGGAAGAAGCTGCGCGTGAAATTGGGCATTGATCCGACGAAGCCCGATCTCCACCTCGGGCACGCCGTTGTTTTGCGCAAACTGCGCGAATTTCAAAACCTGGGGCACCAGGTGGTTTTAATTATCGGCGATTTTACCGCTATGATCGGCGATCCCTCTGGCCGTTCAGCCGTGCGTCAGCCGATCAGCGAAAAAGAAGCTGTTTTAAACGCGAAAGACTATTTAAAACAAGCCGGCAAAATTTTGGACATCAAAAAAGCTGAAATCCGTCATAACAGCGAGTGGCATAAGAAAGAAGGGCTGGCCGCAATGCTGAAGCTGGCTTCAGCCGCGAGTATTCAGCAGGTTTTAGAACGGGCTGATTTCAAAAAAAGACTAGGGAAGGGAGAGACTATTACTGTTTTGGAAGCGCTCTACCCCCTTCTCCAAGGATATGATTCGGTTAAGGTGAGAGCCGAGGTGGAGTTGGGCGGCACAGACCAGAAATTCAATCTGCTTATGGGACGGCATATCCAGCGTTTTTACGGGATGGCCGGGCAAGACGTGATGACCCTGCCGCTTCTTGAGGGCACCGACGGCGTAAAGAAGATGAGCAAAAGCTACGACAATTATATCGGCCTTGTTGAATCGCCTGACAATATATTCGGCAAAGTGATGTCCTTGAAAGACGAACTCACCCTTAAATATTTTTTGCTTTGCACTGACGCGGAAGCGGAGAAAATAAAAGAGATCGAAAAGGCGATGAAGTCGGGCGATCTCAACCCCCGCGACGCAAAAGCCCGGCTCGCTTTTGAAATCGTGAAAATCTATCACGGTGAAAAAGCGGCTAAAAAAGCGAAAGAGGAATTCGATCGGGTATTTCAAAAAAAAGAACTGCCGGAGAAAGTAGAAACTTTTAGAGTCGGCAAACCCGATATGCCGATAGTCGAGCTTCTGGTTTTAGCCAAGCTTGCGACGAGCAAAAGCGAAGCTCGCCGGCTAATCGCCCAAGGCGGGGTAAAAATAAATCAAGAAAAAATTATTGATACGAACCAACGGATTAAAATTCCCGCCAAAGGGATAATTGTTCAAGCCGGCAAAAGAAAATTTGCCCAAATCCTTCCTTGACCCGCGAAGTCGCGTTTTTCTTTTTCATCCAATTCGTCCAAAATACCGCTATGATATACATATCAACAATTTGTCCGATCGGACAAATTGTTGATATGGAAGCTGAAACGGCGACTCGAAGTATTTTATTGGCGGAGGTTGCCTTCGCGAACCTACTGGCGGACTAAAGTCACGCTGGGAGCATGACTTCGTCCTGCTGAAAGCTCGATCAGCGGTTTTGCCTGCTCTTCCGAAGTCCTTCAATAATTTCAGGACGAAGGAGGGCCTGCCCGCCGAACTTACGGGCGCTGAGGGAATCGAACCCCCGATCGCTGTTTTGGAGACAGCAAGTATACCACTTACCTAAGCGCCCAATCTGTGGCAAGGCAGGCGGGGAGACCGCGATTCTGCCATTGAACTATATCCCCCACTCACAAACATTATAAACAAGCAAACAGGCGGCTGTATAGCCGCCTGTTTGCCGAATAAAACAAGATTTATTCGCAAAGCTCGGTCGGCATAGGCTCCGAAGGGTTGCCGTGTTTTACCCAAGTTCCATTTCGGCAGAGCCAGTTATCTTCTCCGGAGAAAAGGCGCAAAGCCAAAATCCCGGCGCCGATAATGACGATCGCCGCGAGAACAGCCATCAACTTCTTTTTCTTGTTTTTCATTTCGTTATAAAACTGGACATCGACCTTTTTTACAGCCCAAAGCGGGATACCGGAATCGAACCGGCGCCATTACCTTGGCAAGGTAGCGTACTGCCACTATACTAATCCCGCTTAATCGCAATCAGGCTTCAACTTTAGGGTGAATTAAATTTAATTATAGCACAAAATCCAAAAGCGGGGCAATTTGATTATTACCCGAATTTTTAATACCATTTATATTTAGCAAAAGACGTTTATGTCTCGCCGAGCGACAAAGAAAACCGTTTATATTTTAATTGTTTCGGCGGTTATCATTGCCGCTCTTTTTTCTCTCTTGAAATTGTCCCGAAAAAGCCCGTCGGGTAATTTTATGGCCGCCAACGATTCGGCCGCGGGAATCTCCCTCTTGATTACCGAGAATTCGTCCCGGGCGCTCAAAACTTTGGAAGACATCAATCGTGAGGACCAAGCCGGTCATTATGAAAAAGCCCTGGATTTGGTCATCGAAGAGATGAAAGAGAACAACAGAGTAAGGGACAAGTCGCTCGAGCTTCTCTTCGAACTCCAGAAAATGGCTTCGAGCGCGAGGAGCTTGAAATCCAGAACCGCCCAGCAATTGGCGCTCCAGGCCGTCTCTAATGAAATTTCCCTGGTCAGCCACTTACTGCTGTATAACGAGCACTGGGGCAATCTTCTTAATAATCTAAGGTCAAAATTTTTGAGCGGCGGTTCGCGGACTTTTGACCCTAAAACCGCCGAACTGATTCAAAAAATCAACGCCGAGGCTTTAACCATCAACGAGCTCAATCGGAAATACCACACGTTAATAACCGAGATCAAAAAAACTATTTGATTGTTTTTCTCTTAATTTTCACTCCGAATTTTCTTTTTCAGCCGGCGCCGGCTTTCTTTTCTCCAGACTCTTTAATCCCGGCAAAAGCGACTCGATACTTTCCTGGTCTTTGAACCCGTAGCGCGCCTTTTCTTTTATCACCATTGCCGGCAAATCGTTTTTGATGCCGTAGAGTGAAATTAACGTTTTAATAACCGGCGAATCCAGATTATAGTCAAAAGAATAAGTCCGCAGATCCGGATATTTTTCCCTAAGGCCGGTCAAAACCAAGCCGGCTTTTCGGCAGTCCGGGCAGTCGCCTTCGTTGGAATAAAAATAAAGAATGGCCGTTGGTTTGGATCCGCAGCGCTCGCCCATTTTCTTCATCAATAAAAAATCTTTCACCTCGAGCAGGGAATAGTATTTTTTGAGCCTGACCACCTCGGCGTTTTTCGCGCCCACATTCTCCTCGGCGTAGGACAGCCGGTCAGCCAAGGAACTCAATTCTTTGGAGAGAATCGAATTGTCAATGCCCTGGCAGGAGGATTCGGCGAGCAGAGCAAACTGGGTTTCGGAAGAAAGAATATCAATGGCAATTTTGTCGGTGATGGACTTCAGAGCCGAAAGCCGGCGGTCGTTAAAATAATTGCTTAGATAAAGCGCGAGAAAGAAGACGAACGAGGTGATGGCGAAGACGATCAGATATTTTTTCCAATCAGCCCGGTCGTTATGCCCGCCACTTTGTTTCATATATTTTTTACCTCCACTTATTTTCTTTGGCTAGGGCCGCGTTATAGACGGCTTTTGCCATCCATAAAGGCGCGAGAAACGGATAGAAGACGATAAAGAGAAAAGCGTCTTTGGCGAATCCGGATTTTCCCTGGGCCATCCGGTGACCTAAAAAAAGAAAGGAGAGGGTGATTAGAAAGAGCGTCGCGGCAAGAAAAAGGGCCGAGCCGGTATTTACAAAAAACCAGTCAAAGCGCCGCGGGTAAATCGAATCAATGCCTAGAATCTGGATTTCCGCGAGTTTATCCAAACCCGACTTGATCGCGCTCCAGACTAAAAGTCCGGCTGAAATAAGGGCGGTAAAAATCGAGGCGGCGGCCGAAGGCAAAGCGAAAAGCCCGAGGTGGCCGCAGTTTTTGTTCAAAAACATCGCCCGATAATCCAAGAGGTTTTTCAAGAAACCGGTGGCCCATCTTAATCTTTGTCGGTAGAGGTCTCGGAGGCCAGCCGGCGCGACAGTATAGACAAAAGCCTGGTGGCAGTTTTCGATGCGGTAACGCCGGCTTTGGAGCCGCAGGGCGATTTCCAGATCCTCGGTTTGGTGGGCTTTTCGGTAGCCGCCGAGCTCGTCGATAATTTTTTTGCGAAAGATGGAAAACGGCCCGGGCGTGACATAAATGGCGTTCATCAGGCCGAATGTCTTGCGAAGAAAAATGCCCATATTGTATTCGGCATTTTGGATGCGTTGGATAAGAGTTCGGGGCTCGAAAATTTTAATAGCCGGCGTGACAGCGGCGATTTCGGGGTCTTCAAAATATCTGGCGATTTTTTTTAGAGTCCCCGGCTCGACAAACGAATCGGCGTCGAGACAGCCGACGAGCTCGGCTTCTTTCGCTTGGCTCAAACCGAAATTCAGCGCCGCGTGCTTGCCGCTATTTTCTTGGTGAAAGATTTTTACCTGCGGTTCGGCTTTGAAGGCCCTAGCTTCGGAGAGAGTATTGTCGGCGCTGCCGTCGTCAACAATTAAAATATCCAGTTTGGCTTTGGGATAGTCGAGATTAAGCAGGGAACAGACGGTTTTTTTTAAAGTTTTCTCTTCGTTGAAACAGGGGACAATAATGGCGGTTTTGGGAAATTTTTCTGGTTCGATTGGCTTCTCGCCTAAAGCCGGCTTTTTTTCCAAGAAAGTGAGCAGGATAAATACCTGGAAATAGAGAGCGAGGAAAAGAAGAAAATGGAGGCCGAGGCCGTAGAGATCAATTATCATTTTAATTCATAAAATAAACCCAATTTAAAAAGACTTTCGAGTCTGTTTTAATCTACAGAAACACTGGTTTTTTGTCAAAATAAAGAGTTGCGAAAATGCCTTACGGAAATACGAAAGGACGCGAAAGTACGAAAACCGGCTTACGAAACTACGAAAGCAGACGAAAGTACGAAATTAATCTCTCTAGCGTTTGTTGAATGCCGCCTTAATGATTCTGTCGAGCAGTTTCGGGAAAGAGATTCCGACTGCCGCCGCTGCCTGCGGATAGAGGCTGGTTTCGGTCATTCCCGGAATGGTGTTTAATTCCAGAACAAAAATTTCGTTCCTTTTCACGATCATATCTGTCCGCGACAGACCAGAACAGCCGAGGATTTTGTGAGCGAGGAGAGCCGTTTTTTGGATTTTTCTGATCATTTTTTCAGCTAGGCGCGGCGGAGTAATTTCTTCGGTGGCTCCGGCAGTGTATTTGGCTTCATAATCGAAAAACTCCGAGTGTTTGGGAATAATTTCCGTGGGCGGCAGGGTAAGGGGCTTGTGATTTCCGCCTTGGTCCAAAATAGCGCAGGTTACTTCAGCGCCTTTGATATATTTTTGAGCCATAAGGCGTTTGCTGAAAGCCGCCGCCTTTTTAATGGCTTTTTTGACTTGGAGGGGTTTTCTGACAATGGAGATCCCCACGCTCGAGCCGCAATTCGACGGCTTGATAACAACCGGAAACCCCAGTTTTCCAAGTCGGTAAACTATTTTCTTTTGGTTTGCCGGCCATTCGTCAAAAGAAAAGCAGAAATAGACCGGCACTTTCAGGCCGTGGTATAAAAATAATTCTGACGATTTTTCCTTGTCCATAGCGAGAGCGCTCGAAAGCACGCCCGAGCCGGTATAGGGGATTTTGGTAAGCTCGAGTAGGCCCTGGAGAGTGCCGTCTTCGCCATAACTGCCGTGCATAGCCACAAAGAAGACGTCTATATTTTTGAGCTCGGATTTATTAAGAACCTCCCCTCGTCGCAAGACTATTGACTTAGTGTTTGATTTTCCAGAGCGAAGCAGGTTTGTTTTCGGCAGCATCAGCCATTTGCCGCTTTTGGTGATTTTAATCGGCAGAAGATTATATTTTTTCTTGTCTAAGGCGTTTAAGATAACGCGGCCGGTTTGAAGCGAAACCTCGTGCTCGGCCGATGGGCCGCCCATTAGAAGCGCGACATTGAGCTTTGATTTCTTAGCCATTTAAAAAAATATTTTTCGGGCTGCCGAGATTCGAACTCGGACTAAATCCTCCCAAAGGACTCGTGCTGCCGTTACACTACAGCCCGCCTTGATATTGTACCCCTAATACTAAATACCCACCCTTTATTGCTTATCACTTTATCCTTCCCCCTCGGCAGGAATCGAACCCGCATCGTCGCCTTAGAAGAGCGCCGCTCTATCCATTGAGCTACGAGGGGATATTTAATTTAGCTCCGTTATTTTATCCATCGGCGTTTTCCCCCCCAGAGGGAATCGAACCCCCATCTTTCCCTTAGGACGGGACTACTCTATCCATTGAGCTATGAGGGGAATTATAGATTATGGTAAGCTATGCGGCAGCTTAAATCAATCCGATAATTTTAATTTTCGGACAGGCGTCGTATAATTATAATTATGAGGCTTACCAAAACTAAGGCGATCAGCTTCAGATTAAAAGGTAAAAGTTATTCGGAAATAAGCAAGTTGCTCAACGTGCCAAAATCCACTCTTTCCGGGTGGCTATCGGATATTGTTTTGTCAGATGAGGCGAGAAAAATCATCACTACGCGAACAAACAAAAAATCGCTCGCTCTTTTATTAAAGAGAAATCGATTACAAACGATTAGAGCCAGAGAAAGAGCTGACAATATCAGAGAAGGAGCCTCTAAGAAAATTGGGAAATTAGGGAAAACAGAACTTTTTTGCGTGGGTATAGCTCTATATTGGGCCGAAGGCCATAAAAGACTAATGAAGCGCAATGGCCGCCTCATAACTTCTCATCCAATTAGTCTTACAAATTCCGACCCCGCCCTTATCTGTGTTTTTATAAAATTTCTCAATGAATTTTGTGATGTGCCCATCGAAAAAATTAAGGCTAGTCTAAGACTTTATAAACATTTAAACGAAGAAGAGATGATAGATTTTTGGTCAGAAAAAACAGGGATAAGCATTGAAAATTTCGGAAAGACATATTATGGTATAAGTAAAGCAAGTAACCATAAAAAACCAATAGATCAATTGCCGTTCGGAACTATCCAGATTAGAGTTTCGGATACGGCATTATTTTATCGGATACTTGGCTGGATAGATGCCCTGAAAAATCAATAGTAGGCCGCGGTAGCTCAGTGGTAGAGCGCAGCCCTAAATCTTTGGGGCTTCCTCGCGAGAGCGGGGTTGAAAAACTGGGTGAATTCGGGGAAACTCCCGCCTTCGGCGGGACAATCCCGAGCCAATCCTTCGCCGGGAGGCTACAGATTGGCAAGCCAAATAGTTTTTAGAAGGCTTGCCTGCCGTAGCTGTAGCGAAGGCAGGTGTAGAGACTAGCGGGTGAGTCCCAACAATAATCCCGCATAAGCGCCCAGCTCCCCTCAAAAGGGGAGATGAGATAGTCCAAGTTGGCCTTGGAAGAGGCTGGCGTCGGGGGTCCGATTCCCTCCCGCGGCACCTCGTAACAAACAAAAACACCAGTAGGTGTTTTTGTTTGTTACGAGCGGATTGCGGAAGTTAAGAATCTTTACGAGTCGCCGTTAAATTCAAGCCCGGACAAGACGGAAAACTGCCATTATTTTATTCATCGTGATAAAATAAAAAACGAAAAATATGGTGCCTATGGTGTAATGGCAGCACTGGAATCTGTGGAATTCCCGGAACGGGTTCAAATCCCGTTAGGCACCCAAGCCGCGGCGTTCAAGACGCCGTCGATAAAGCTCGGGCGCGAATACGTCGGTTAGGACATTCCGCCGCAATTCCCGATAAAAATTTTAATGTTTGCTTCTTGCCTTCCAGTCGCCGGTTTCTTCGGCCATCAGGCGGAAAACCGAACAGAGGCGGATGTCTTTTTGACCGGAGAGGTACTGGATTAGCCGTTCATTGCCCAAGCCATAGCCGGCGTGGGGCTTGGTTTTCTTCGAATAAACCAAATCCAGATACCAGCGGAAATCTTCGTGTTCGCCGCCGCGCTCTTTATGGAGACGGAACATAGTCGAGGAAAGGAGCCGATTATTCAGTTTCTCTCCGTCGTCTTCGCGGACAGCCGCGCCCACGCCTTCGCCGGCCACGGGGAAAATAAGGTCGGCCGAAAGCGCCAGGCGGTCGTCTTTACTCCAAACTTTCATATTGAAAAATTTTATTTCTTCGGGATAGCGCATAATAAACACCGGCCGGGCCGATTCTTCGCCGTTGTTTAGGATTTTAATAACCGCGGCTTCGTGGTTGGCCTTAAGGTCGTCGCCCCACTCGAGGTCTGGGAATCCATTCTCTCGGAGCAAGCCAATCGAGTCGTCGTAGCTGATTCGCCAAAAAGGCTTTTTCAGACTGGAGAGCAGGCCGGAGACGTCGCGGCCGTAATCTCGCTCGAAAATTTCGGCGTTTTCTTGGAGAGTTTTCCCCGCGATGGTTTTTACGGCGTCTTCGATGTGCTCGAGCAGAGCCTCGTACATTTTTTCTTCGTCGTAATTTTCGAGACTCTCGTCGATTAAACTCCAGTCAAATTCTTCTTCGGTTAAAGAAAATAATCGCGTATGTCGTTCGTCTTCGATTTCTTCGTCGCGGCCGCTCTGGATAATGGTGTAGACCCCGGGGAAATGCTGGAGCGCCTGTTCGAGAGACAATTGGCCGGTCTGGGTGAAAAATAAGGCGATTCCCAGCCGGTTGCCTATTTTGAAAAGCGTGTCCACGTTTTCGCAGGCGCCGGTGATGCCTACGATTTTTGGCACCGCGACGTGGGTTAAACCGAGCGAGTTGTAATGGTCGCGGCTCGAGTTAAAAACCGAATTGGAAATATGGATTAAGTTTTTTAGAATTTGTTGGTTTGACTGGCGCATAATTTTATTAATTTTGTTTTCCGACTTTTAAGAAGGCCGCCTGTCCGGGCGGTCCGGTCAAACCAAAAAAATAGACCTTGCGGCCTATTTTTTTGGTTTGAAACAATGGGAAAATTAAAAAGGAAAATAGCGAGAGATACAGCTCTATCCAAAAGCTAAACTGTTTTTCCATAACGCTTGAGAAATTTTAATAGATACTCCTTAAAAGGGGAAGGGGCGGGGTGTGGATAAGTTCACTCGCCGTAGATATGGAACGGCGGGGTTTCACCCCCGCCGGTGTGCCCACCACCATCCTACAATGATGGCGGGTACCAGAATTGCGGGGGCAAGACAGGCCCCCGCAATTCTGTCGTAACCGCACGTTGCGGTTACGACAGTGGCCACCGCGGAGGTGAGCACCGCCCCCGCCGCCGCCACGGCGGCGCCCCACATCTTTTTGTCCACAGGACCTCTCTCCTCTCCGCCGCGGGCCTCCCGGTGTGCCCGCGGCCAAATTTATGTATATAATAATCTATTGTTTGACAACAGTCAATTTTTTGAAATTTTCCCCTTTTATTTCAGCCCCGCTCCTTATAGTTTATAATTTAATAGTCAGCTTGCTTTAATTAAACTTTTATTATGCTTTAAGCCCGGCCTTTCATTTCCCGAACAAAAACGTCAGGCGCTTGGCGCCGCTTTAAATTAAAAAATTAAAACTTAACTATGGACAAAACACTAGCAAAACTAATTGGAAAAGAAAGCAAACGGCAGAAAAAAGACATTGACTTGATTGCTTCGGAGAATTTTGTCTCCGAAGACGTGCTCAAAGCTTTGGGATCGGTTTTTACCAACAAATATTCCGAAGGCTATCCCGGTAAAAGATATTACCCGGGCAACATTTATTGCGACCAGGTTGAGCTTCTGGCTCAAAAATACGCCTTGAAGCTTTTCAAGCTCGACCCGGAGAAGTGGTCGGTCAATGTCCAGCCCTATTCTGGCTCGCCGGCTAATCTCGCGGTCTACACCGGATTGCTTAAACCCGGCGACACCTTGATGGGTATGAGGCTTATGTCCGGCGGCCACTTGACTCACGGCCACTCTGTTTCAGCCACGGCCAAGTTTTTCAAATCAATCCAGTACGGCACTGACAAAAACGGCTTTATAGATTTCAAAGAAATCGCGAGACTCGCCAAGAAGCACCGACCGAAAATCATTGTCTCCGGCACCACTGCTTACGCGAGAAAACTCGATTTTGCCAGATTCGGCAAAATCGCCAAGGCAGTCGGCGCTTATCACTTGGCTGATATTTCCCATATTGCCGGACTGGTGGCAGCCGGACTCCATTCTTCGCCTTTTCCGCATTGCGACGCAATAATGACCACCACTCACAAAACTCTGCGCGGGCCAAGAGGAGCGATGATTTTCGCGAGAAAAGACAGGCTTGTTAAACAATCGGCAACCGGCGGCAAAGGACAAAAACCGATGTCTATTGCCGAAGCCATTGACAAGGCGGTTTTCCCGGGCCTCCAAGGCGGGCCGCACAACAATACCACCGCCGCCATTGCCCAGGCCTTGTCCGAAGCGCTCGAATCCTCGTTTAAAAAATACCAAGCCCAGGTGGTAAAAAACGCCAGCGCCTTAGCCGAAGCTCTGAAAAAACGCGGGTTTAATCTGGTTACGGGCGGCACTGACAATCATTTAATTCTGGTTGATTTAAAGAATTTCGGTTTGGACGGAATGACTGCCCAGCGATTGCTCGAGAAGCGCGGCATTATTGCCAACCGCAATGCCGTGCCCGGCGACACCTCGCCTTTCAAACCGTCGGGCTTGAGACTGGGGACGCCGGCGGTGACGACAAGAGGAATGAAAGAAAAAGATATGGAGCTTCTGGCTCGAAAAATCCATCAGATTTTAACCGATGGTGAAAATTGACGGCTTGGAAATCGCTGCGGGGATTGCCGAAAAGCTTAAAAAACAGCCTGTTCCCAAGAAATTCTTAGCGGTTTTTCTTGTCGGCCAGAATCCGCAATCGCTGGCTTTCATCAGGCAGAAAAAAGAATTCTCCGAGAGACTCGGCGTAGATTTCAGGCTCTACGAATTTCCGGAAACCATAAAAAACGACGAGTTGAGAGAGCGCGTCCGTCAGGTGGTTCAAGCCAAGCCTTGCGGCGGAGCTTTAGTCCAACTGCCTCTGCCGCCGCATCTGAACCGCCACTATATCCTAAACGTCATTCCGCGGGAAAAAGACATTGATGTTCTGGGTGAACGGGCTCTAGGCGCGTTTTATACCGGACGCAATCCGGTTCTGCCGCCGGCAGTCGGCGTTGTCCAAGAAATTATAAAAGCTCGCGGCTTGACGCTTGGCGTTTTGAGAGCGGCGGTGGTTGGCCTCGGGTTTTTAATCGGCCGGCCCATCGCGAGCTATCTCGCGGCTAAAACTCCGGAACTTTATCTTTTGGACAAAGGCAGTGATTTTAAAATTTTAAAACAAGCTGATTTGGTTATTTTAGGCGCTGGCCAAGCCGGTTTGATCAGAGCCCAGGAGTTGCAAGAGGGCGCTGGCGTGATTGATTTCGGCTCTAGCCTTGAGAAAAACGGAAAAATCCAAGGCGATTTTGATTCTTCGGGAAATACAAGTCATCTTTCGTTTTACACCCCCACGCCGGGCGGCACCGGGCCGATTCTGGTCGCCAAACTTTTTGAGAACTTTTATGCTTTAAACAATAATGGTTAAGAAGCTCTACGGCGGTTTTCGAGCCGCTTTTAACGGGTTCAGGGAAACTCTAATTTTCGAGAGAAGTTTCAAAAAAATGATTATGATGGCCGCGCTGGTTTTGGCGGCAATGTTTTATTTCCCCACTTCGAGACTGGAAAAAGTCGCGCTGCTTCTCGCTATTTTTTTGGTGCTTATTTTGGAACTTATAAATTCCACTGTCGAGAGAATTATGGATGTCGTCACTTCCGAAGACGATGATCGGGTAAGGGTTATTAAAGATTTAATGGCGGCCATAGTATTATTGGCCAGTTTCGGCGCGGCCATAATCGGAACTTTGATCTTTTTTCCTTATATCCGCGGACTTTTTGTTTAGACAAAATAGCCCAGCTTGTTAATCGGAAGAATTTTACCGAGCCTCCGGCGAAGATTAATTTTTAGGCGGCGGGTTTTTCTTTCTCTTTTTCCTCGGTTGTTTTAATGGCGGCCACAGTCTCTTTTTTAATTTCTTTGAGGAGATTTTTGTCTTCTTGGATTTTCAGTCTGGCGGCGTCAAAACCGACGCCCAGCTTTTCTCCCTTAAAGACATAAGTGTTTCCCGATTTGGCGATAACGCCGTATTTTACGGCCACGGTCAATAAATCTCCGGCATAAGAAATGCCCTGGCCGTAGAGGATATCAAACTCGACCACCTTAAACGGCGGCGCCACTTTGTTTTTGACAACTTTGGCCCGGGTGCGGTTGCCGACCACCTCTTCGCCTTTTTTGATCTGGGCAATGCGTTTAAGTTCGACTCTCACCGAAGAATAAAATTTGAGCGCCCGGCCGCCGGGAGTGGTGGTCGGCTCGCCGTAGCCCATCATACCGATTCTCTCCCGAATCTGGTTGATGAAAATAATGAGCGTCTGGGTGCGGTCGGTCAAAGCCGTGATTTTTCTCATTGCCTGGCTCATCATCCTGGCTTGGAGTCCGATAAATTGGGCGCCCATTTCGCCCTCGATTTCCGCTTTCGGAGTGAGGGCGGCCACCGAATCAACGACGATCACGCCGATCATACCCGACCTGACCAGACTTTCCATAATGTTCAGCGCTTCCTCGCCGTTATTGGGCTGGGATATTAGAAGTTCGGAGGTTTTGACGCCGATTCTTTTGGCGTATTCCGGGTCGAGAGCGTGTTCGGCGTCGATAAAAGCGGCTTTGTGACCGGCTTTCTGGGCTTCGGCAATGGCGTGGAGCGCGAGCGTGCTTTTACCCGACATCTCCGGCCCGAAAACCTCGACAATCCTGCCTCTGGGGAAACCGCCGACCCCCGAGGCCAAGTCGAGCGAGAACGAGCCGGTCGAGATTGCCGGCATGTTGGTCACTCTCACCTCGCCTAATTTCATAATCGATTCTTCGCCGTATTTTTCACGAAGCGATTCGACGAGCGAATCGAGCTCGCTCTCCGCTCTGACCTTTTTATCTTTCTCCTTCTTCATAGAAGACGTGTCTTATTATTTTCGTTTCCCGACCGAGAAACCTTTTGGCTTTTATTTCAAAAGCGTTTTGCCCTTTTTCCAAGATAGCTTCTTTGGCGAAGCGGCCGTCTTTGTCGATAAAAACATTTTCGTTGTTTATAAAAAGCGAGTCTCTGGGATTTATCCTGCCCTCGATGCTTATGATCGGGCCCGAGGAGACCGTTGTCGTCTCGGCCAGATTTATTTCTATTTCGGGGATCCCCAGAAAATTATTGAGCCAAAAAGCTAAAAACACAACTAAGAGAACGAGCGGCAGAAACCACAGCCATTTTTTTGAGGCCGGCTTAAAGGCGAAGCGGTTGGTCGGCAGGGCATCGTCTCGGCCTGACTGTTTTAATTCCAGACTTTCGTAAGCTTCGAGCAAGTTCCCCGGGTCTTCGTCTAAGACAGCGGCGATTTTCAGCAGATAACTGCGGACATAGGGCGAGGGAGGCAGGCTGCCGGCATCGTTTTCCTTGATGGCTTCGAGGTAGCGTTTGGGAATGCCAGTCAGAGCCGAAAGCTTGTCCAGGCTCATTCTCTTTGCCTCGAGGATTTCCGAGAGGAGATCGCCTAAAATTGTTTTATTCATTTTCGTTTTTCTCCAAATAGACTTCGCGCGGCTTGGCGCCTTCGCCCGGACTGATCAGGCCCTTGGTTTCCATAATATCAAGGAGGCGGGCTGCCCGGGCATAGCCGACCTTGAGCCGCCGCTGGAGCAGCGAAGCCGAGGCTTTTTTGGCTTCGATAACCACTCTCACTGCTTCGTCGTAGAGCTCGTCGTCTCCGTTGTTCTCGCTCCAGAGAGTCTCGTTTATGGCAGACGCCTTTTCTTCGATCTCGGTTATTTCTCCTTCTTCGTTGTTTTCGGCGACAAACTTGGCCACGGCCTTGGTTTCTTCTTCGGAAATATAAGAGCCCTGGATGCGTTTGGGTTTGGAGAGTTCGGCCGAGACAAAGAGCATATCTCCGCCGCCCAAAAGCTTTTCAGCTCCGGCTGAATCGAGAATGGTGCGGGAATCAACCTGGCTCGCCACTTGGAGCGCGATGCGGGTGGTGATATTGGCCTTGATAAGGCCGGTGATAACCTCGACCGACGGCCGCTGGGTCGAGACCACCAGATGGATGCCGGTCGCCCTCGCCATCTGCGCCAGCCGGACAATCGAGCCTTCGACTTCTCGGCCGTAAGCGGCCATTAAATCAGCCAGCTCGTCGATGATGATAATCAAATAAGGCATTAAATTTTCTTTGCGGTTCGCGTTGTAGCTTCCTATGTCGCGGCTGCCTGCCCGGAGCAGAGTCTCGTATCTTTCCTCCATTTCGTTTATGGCAAAACGGAGCGCGCCCACGGCTTTTTTGCCTTCGATGATAACCGGCGAGACAAGGTGCGGCAGGTCGGCGTAGATGGAGAGTTCGATTCTTTTCGGGTCGATCAAAATCAGCCGCAGGGTCTCGGGAGAATTTTTAGAGAGGAGCGAGACAATGAGCGAATGTATAACCACGCTTTTGCCGGAGCCGGTTGAGCCGGCTATCAAAAGGTGCGGCATTTTGGCGATATTGGGGAAAATCGGCTGTCCGGCAATGTCCCGGCCCAAGGCAAAAGTGAGATTGCCCGAAGTCGTGAATTCCGGGTAAGAAATCAGGCTGCCGAGCCGGACAATGGCCGCTGTCTTGTTGGGCACTTCAATGCCGACCAGCGATTTTCCGGGGATGGGAGCCTCGATTCTTAAAGGGTGAGCCGCGAGAGCCAAAGCCAGGTCTTGGTTTAGGGCCGTGATCCGCGAGAGCTTTACGCCTTCGGCCGGTTTTAAGGTGTAGCGCGTCACTTTCGGGCCAATGGTGATTTCTCCCATTTCGACCGGAATGCCGAAACCGTCGAGCGCGCGCTTGATGATATTGGCGTTGGCTCTAAGGTCGCCGGCGGTCGGCTTTTCACAGGAAGTCCTCAAGAGACTAATCGGCGGCGGCACGTAATTTTTAAACGATATTTTTTTCGGGACCAGCTTGACGGTTTCTTCTCTCGAGTCGGCTCCGGCAGATTCTTTGTGCTTTTCTCTCGCTGGGTCTGGCTTTTGGTTTCCTCCGCCAAAAAGCGGCGTCTCTTCGGGACTCGCCAAGCCTCCTGCTTCTTTGATTGAGGGGAGATTTTTTTCCTCGAGTAATTTTTCTTTTTTGGGCAGTCTTATTTTGAGCGGCGCGTTAAAGGCGACGACGAAACTGACCACAGCCGTAACGCTGGCCGCGAAAAGCCCCACTCCTTTGTCGAAGAAATAAGTGAAAATTTTAGAAACGCCGCCTGCCAGCCCGGCTTTACCCGGGAAAATAATGTCGACGATCGCCAAAAAAGACAGGATTAAAATCAGGGCGCCGCTCGAAGAGGCGAGGGTAAGTTCGTATTCTTCCGAAGCGAGCAGAACGAGACCGGCGATAATAAGAAACGCCGACAAAAAGTAATAACCCCAGCCCAGAATTTTATCCAAGCCGCGATAGACCAGGTCTCCCAAAAAACCCGCCTGGTTAAAACCGGCAAAAATCAGGATGACGCCGAGGCTTAAAAGAATGATGGCGAAGACGGTTTTTTTGACTTCGGGTTTAAGATGGGATTCTTTGGCTCTCCCGGAGAATTTCTTGTTTTTTTTTCTCGACATAGTTTGACTTACGTCTTTAATTATAAAGGCCGGACGGCTAAATTCCAAACCTAATGCTTCGCGGCCAAAACATTTTTCTTGCCGAATAGACACGACGTATTATACAATGCCGAAATAATGGACCAGAAGATTTTTAACAGCGCTTCCGGCTTAAAACTTACTTCCGGAGAAGTAGTCGAAGAAATAGGTTGTTTTATGGCCGCTGATCGCGGGCGGCGCTATAAGATTGTGGTCGGCACGGATTCGGGCATTTTTACCGACAGCTCGACTGATTTTGTGACTGCCCTGGTGGTGCATCGCTTGGGCAACGGCGGCCGGTATTTTTGGCACCGGGCCACCTTGAATAAATTTCATACGCTCCGCGAACGGATAATCCACGAAGCCTTGACCTCGGTGGAAATCGCCAAAGAGATAATTTTGGCGATTCAGGATTCTCCGGTTTTCTCGTCCGAAGATTTTAAAAACTTAATCTGGGAATTTGAAGTCCACGTGGACATTGGCGAGAAAGGCAGGACTAAGACAATGATTCAGGAAGTGGTGGCAATGGTGAGAGCCAGCAATTTCGAAGTCCGCGTGAAACCCGAGAGTTACGCCGCTTCCTCAATCGCCGACAGATACGCCTAATGCATACGAATTTACGAATAAATACGAATATACGAATGCCGACCATTTGCCTTTGTTATCTTAATTCGTATATTCGTAATAATTGGTAAATTAGTAAGGAAGTAATAAATGGAACGCGACACTTTAGTTATTGACGTCGAGACGAAAAACACTTTTTTTGAAGTTGGCGGCGAAAGCCATCTCAAGAAATTGAATGTTTCGTTGGCTTGCGTTTATTCCTATAACCAGGACAAATTTTTGAGTTTCTGGGAAGAGAATTTTCCGCGTCTCGGCGATTTGTTGAGAGAGAGCCGGCTCATAGTGGGGTTTAGCATAAGCAGATTCGATTTGCCGGTTTTAGACAAGTATTTTTCCTGGAACACCAGAGCCTTGAAACGGATAGACCTCCTCGAGGAGATCGAGCTTATTCTCGGCCGCCGGATCAGCCTGGATATACTGGCCCAAACCAATCTGGGCGCGGGCAAAACTTATTCGAGCGGCCTCGAAGCAATTAGGCTGTGGAATGAAGGCAAGTACGACGAACTCGAGAATTACTGCTTAAACGACGTAAAACTGACCCGCGATCTTTTTGAGCTCGCCAAAACCCGGGGATACCTTCTCGTGCCCGATCGGCTGACCGGAGAAGTTGTTAAAGCGGAATTGGATTTTAGTGGTAAAATCAAAGAAGCCTCGGACGAAAAAACCTTATTTTAGTCTTTTTTATTTGGAGCGCCGCGCCGAGTCTTAATCCTCGCTTTTTTCAAGACAATGAAAAAAATTTATCTCGACTATGCCGCCACTTCGCCGGTTGACCAGAGGGTCGTTGAAACCATAGAGCCGTATTTTTCAGATTCTTTCGGCAATCCGGGTTCGATCCACTTGTTCGGCCAGGAAGCTTTGGCAGCAGTTGACAGGAGCCGGGAGACAATGGCCGGCTTGCTCGGCCTTTCCCGGGAAGAAAGCTTCAGGGAGATAATTTTTACCGGTTCAGCCACCGAAGCCAATAATCTGGCTCTTCGCGGCGCGGTCAAGGCTTTTTACCGCTCCAATCGCGATGAGCGGCTTCTACCTCCGAGGATAATCGTTTCAGCCATTGAGCACGAATCAGTTTTGGAAACCGGAAGAGACCTTGAAGAAGAAGGGGTTGAACTCGTTATCGTCCCGGTTGATAAAAGCGGCCGAGTCAGGCTGGAGGAAATAAAAAAGAGTTTGAACGAACGCGCGATTTTGGTTTCGGTGATGCTCTCGAATAATGAGATCGGGAGAGTGGAGCCGATTAAGAAGATAGCCGAGATTATCGAGGAATATAAGCGGCGAGAGAAAGGGAGTAAGGGACAGGTATCAAGTATTAAGCGTCAGGCGTCAAAAGCGGGGAGAGAAGAGAATCCTTACCCGCTTTTGCACACTGACGCGGTTCAGGCTTTTCAATATCTGGATTGTTATCCGGAAAAAATGGGCGTGGATTTGATGACGATTTCCGGGCATAAAATTTATGGGCTAAAAGGCGCGGGCGCGCTCTACAGGCGTCGAGGTTCAAACCTCAAGCGCGAGATGGATATTATTTTGCCGATTTTGACCGGCGGCGGTCAGGAATTCGGGCTTCGTTCAGGAACAGAAAATGTGCCGTTAATTGTCGGTCTGGCCAAGGCCGCCGAACTCGCGGTTCAAACGCGCGTTAAAGAAAGAAAAAGACTCTATGCTTTGCGGTCTTTGTTCTGGCAAAAACTAAAGAAAGCCTTGCCCAAAATCAAACTTAATGCCGAGACCGAAGCCGGCGTGAAATCAGTCGGCCTTGACCAGCCTAAATTTTTGCCGAATATCTTAAATATCCGTTTCCCCGGGGAGCTGGCCGGAGAGATGATTGTCAAATTCGATCTGGCCGGTCTGGCGGTTTCTTCTGGCTCGGCTTGTTCGGCCCGGCTTTTTAAGCCCTCGCACGTCTTAAAAGCCATTGGTCTGGGAGACAAAAGCGCGAGAGAGAGCCTGCGTTTCAGCCTTGGCAGGCAAACCTCCTTGAGCGACATTCGCGAAGCTGCGGAAAGGATAGCTAAAATCATTCGTCGGTGAGAGGGGGGGGTTGACTTGAGCTTTGCCGGAAAATAAAATCAAAAATAAAACGAGTCGATTTACTAAACAAAAACAAAATATGAAGAAAAAAATTATTCTCGTCGTCCTCCTTTTTTTCGCCAGTTTTTTAATGGTCGTCGAATTCGGCCCCAGAGCCGAAGCCAATCTTCTCCAGGACCTCTACCGTTATTTTAAGCCTATGCTTCCGCCGGCTCTTTCCCCGACTCCTAAAACCGAGGCCCCCGGAAAAACCCAAGAGATTGAGAAGTCGGAGACCACGTCCTCTGTCCAACCCAAACCGATTATCGAATACAAGCCGGTCATCGAATACGAAGAAGCGGTTATCGCCGCGGTGGAGAGAATCGCGCCGTCGGTCGTCTCCATCGTCATTTCCAAAGATCTGCCGGTTTTGGAGCAGTGCCCTTACGATCCTTTCGGCGGTTTTTTTAACAACTCTCCCCTCGGAGACGGCTTCCAATTTTATGTTCCCTGCCCCTCGCCTTCGGGCAAAACCGAGAAAAAGAAAATCGGCGGCGGCAGCGGATTTATTGTCTCCCGAGACGGCTTGATTTTGACCAACAGGCACGTCGTCTCTGACCAAGGGGCGAGCTACACGGTTTTTTTGAGCAATGAGAAAAAGTACGAAGCCAAGGTTTTGGCCGTTGACAAAGGCGAGGATTTGGCCATTTTGAAAATCGAAGCCGCGGGCTTGCCGGCGGCGGCTTTGGGCGATTCTAATTCCGTAAAACTCGGCCAGACCGCCATTGCCATTGGCAATGCTTTGGCCGAATTCGAGAACACTGTTTCAGCCGGAGTCGTCTCCGGCATTGGCCGGAATGTTTCGGCTTCGGGCGGGGGAGAGGTAGAGATGATCGAGGGCGTTATCCAGACCGATGCCGCCATTAATCCCGGCAATTCCGGCGGCCCGCTCGTGAATTTGAAAGGAGAGGTGATCGGCATAAATACGGCCGTAGCTTTGGGCGCCGAGAACATCGGCTTTGCCCTTCCTATCAACAAAGCCAAACGTTCGCTCGAATCTTTCCGAGTGAGCGGCCGCATCGTCGTTCCGTTTTTGGGAGTGGGCTATGAGATGACTGACGAAGGAGCGAAAATCGCGGCCACTAAATCCAGCCCGGCGGTTATAGCCGGTTCAGCCGCTGACCAGGCCGGCTTAAAAGAGGGCGACCTTATCTTGGAGGTTAATGGCAAGGCGATAAACAAGAACAATACTCTGTCGTCAGCCATTAAAAAATTTGATGTCGGCGACACGGTTACGCTCAAAGTGAAAAGAGGGAGCGAGACATTAATCCTGAAAGCTGTTTTAAGCGAACGGAAATAAATCTTTTTTATGGCGCAAGATTTTGCGAGAGAAGCAACAGTTGAAGCAAGAGAACGAATTCTGGCAAGAAAAGAATTAATTAAACAATTATCGCCCACGGAGATAGAGAAAGGACTCCGAGAATTACGCCGGGTGATATTTGAAAGAAAAGAAAAAGGCGAAGCTTTTCACTCTCTTTCCGATAAAGAATTAGCCCTCTTAGAATCTGCCATAGAAAAATACGTTTCCGAAAAAAGACTGACAACAGTCGAGAGAATAAATTTTGATTCTTCCTATCAAATCCTTAGGCACGATTTTATTAGCGGGAAGAGCGAGATTTCGAGCCGCGAGTTTCGCGAAGCTTCTTTTAAAATCGCGGACAATCTATTCAGTCGTCTTTTGGAAGAACATCAACCGGATTCAAGCCGAACAGTGGTTTTCCTGCCTTGGCGAGCCGGTCTGGTTTTCGGAACTCTGGCTAGAGACAAAGGCTTCAAGAAATTTTGGCATTTTGGCGTGAAGAGAGACGAAAAGACGCTGGAGGTCAAGACTTATTACGAGCGGATTCCCTCTGGTCTTGATCGCGAGGGCGCGCCAGACAACAGAAACATACAAGTTGTCATTGCCGACCCGATGCTCGCGACCGGCAATACCATAGCGAGCGTCATTGAACACTTGAAAGAATTCGGCGTCTTTGGAGAGAATATTATAATTCTGTCTCTTGTCGCCGCTCCTGAAGGCGTGGATCATATTTTAAACCGTTTCCCCGAAGTCAGAATTTTAGTCGCTAGTCTTGACGAGAAGCTAAACAAGGACGGCTATATTCTGCCCGGCTTAGGCGATTTCGGAGATAAGTTTTTCGAGGGAATCGGCAAGGAGTGGGTTGACGATCTGGCAAAGCAAGGCATTCTCGAGGAAGAAGACAGACTCGCCCTTTATAAAAGGCTGGGCTTCGCGGAAAAACAATAATTAGTCTAAAATACTATCGGAATTTATAGATTTTAATATGTTCTGCCCATTCTGCGAGCTTAAAAAGCGGGAGATAATAAAAAACGGCAAAAAAGTTTTGGTGATTTTGAGCGACCCGCGGCTTATGCCCGGCCATTTCTTGGTTATCCCGAAAAGGCACGTGGAAAAACTGGCTGAACTGGATAAAGCGGAAAAACGAGAATTGCTGGAAACAGTTATTGAATTTGAAGAGAAGATACTCACGAAACTCGCGCCGGGTTGCGATATGAGATCAAACTGCCGGCCGTTCTTAAAAGAGAGCCGGTTCAAGGTCAATCATCTGCATGTCCATTTACTGCCGCGAACTTATAAAGACGAGCTTTATTTAAAAGGTGAACATTGCCATGATAAGCTTTTTAAAAAATTAAGAAAGGGAGAAATCAAAAAAATCAAAAAGTTGATTAAATAAGAATATTGCTTTTTTTTGTTTTTTGTCTCCCCCATTTTTTCGTGTTAGACTGATAAATCTTGAATGTCGTCTGGAAAGACTAGGATCGCAAGACAAGAGACGATGAAAAATCTGGTTAAGGGCGAGGCAAAGGCGTTTTTCTCTTATGTCAGGGACAACTGGTGTTATTTCCTGGTATATCTGGGACTCGGCTTCTTTTTCGTCATCTTGGTCAATGTCTTCGGCGATTCGCTAAAAAACGTTGTTCCCAGAATCGACGTCGACCGAATATTCCTCTGGCTCATCCTTTTTCTCTGGCTCATTCTTCTTTCGCTCTGGGAAGGGACGATTAAATTCTGGATAAAATACCGGAATTCTTATTTTTTAACCCGGTCTTCTTTTATCTGGCCAGATGCGGTTATTTTTTTCTCGCTGCCGGTTTTATTTTTTGTCTCGACCCGTACTTCTCTTTTTGACTCGGCGAGCTTTCGCTATATTCTTTTCTCCCTCGGGTTTTTCTTTGTCGGAACCTATTTCGGCGCGATCGCAAATCTCGTCAAAGATGCTCGCAAGACGAAAGAAAAATTATTTGCCGCCGAAGACAGCCGGTTTGTGGCCGACGAGCCGGTAAAAGAACCTTCGCAGTCTTTGGCGGCGAGGAGGTTTTTCGTCAAATCCCTAAAAGAGCATATTTATAATTTTTCTTTTCAGGAGTCATTTGTCATCGGACTCTACGGCCGCTGGGGAGAGGGCAAGAGCTCGGTCTTGAACATCCTGAAAAAAGAATGCCTCGAAGACGACCGGGTTTTGGTCTACGAATTTAACCCCTGGTTTTTCGGCAGCAAAGCCGCCATTATCGAAAATTTTTACCGCGGGCTCGAGCATTTGCTTAGCGAGCACTATTTTATTCCGCAAAAAACCAAAAATTTCTTCAGGCTTTATCCGCAGGTCCTAATCAGCGGCTTTATCAATCTTTCGCTCCGGCCTTCCGATAAGGAATCCGAAGACCGGCCGGCAGAGCTGAAGCGCGGACTCGGAGAATTCATCGGCCATCTTAAAAAATACATTCTGGTGATAATCGACGATGTCGACCGGCTCCAGAAAGAAGAAATTCTGGAGGTTTTCCGGCTGATAAAACTCACCGGCCATATGAAGAATATGATATTTATTTTGAGCTTTGATCCGGCCCTGGTCGCCTCCATTCTGGAGACGGATTCCCCGGAGAGCGGCCGGCAGGCTTTGGAGACAATTATCCAGCTGCCGATTTATCTGCCGGCCATCGGCCAGAGGGAGATAGACAATTTTCTGCTTTTTTCCGATCCGCCGGCCGGCCGCTGGTCGGCCATCGACCAGCTCCTTGACCGGCTCGGCATATCGAAAAACAAAGAACGGGTGAAAAAATTCAAGGAAGAATTCACGACCACCTACCAGACAAACCTTAAATATCTTTTCTCGAGCCTTAGGCTGGCCAAAAGATATTTAAACAACCTTTTCTTCAGATTGCCGTTCGTGAAAGACGAAATTTACCTCTACGATTTTTTTATTATCGAAGCTTTCCGGACTTTCTCCCCCAAGCTTTACGAAGACGTCAAAATGAACGGCTGGTACTATGTTTCGCCCTGGCAGCCGGAGGTCGGCGTTTATCTGCCCTCGCCGTTTAGTCGGGATATAAAATACGGCGAAATTAAAAATCACATCGAAGGCTTGTTACAGGGCGAGGAGAACAGAAAACTTTTGCTTTCTCTCTTGAAAACCGTCTTCCCGGCGGTAAAAAGGGCTTTTCTCACTGACGGCTCCTCGGTCGAGAACGACAATGATTTGCGTTTGGCGAGAGAATATAGAATCAAGGAGAGGGTGGCGCATCCGGACGCTTTTTACCGATATTTCGCCTTAGGAGTGAAAGGCGGGGCCATCAAGGATTCGGTTTTCGAAGAAACCGTAAAATTATGGCGCGAGGCTAAAAATCCGGAGGGCAAAATCAAATCTTCTTTTTTGAAATTCCAGAAAGAATCTCTTTTGTCAGAATTGATGAGAAGACTGAAAACCCGCGCCGACCTTATCCCGGCTGAATTGGTTATGCCGCTAGTGAGAGCCATCTATCAAAATTCTTCGAAATTGGATAAAGGCGGCGATCTCTGGGACAACGAATCAAACCAGGCCCGGGCTCTGCTCTTGAGGCTGATCGAAGACAACGAAGGGGTAGAAAGTTCGAAAATACAGAAAATTTTCGAGGAAATTTTGCGAAGCGTCGAAAGTCTGGATTTCGCCATCTGGCTTATTCTCGCGCTCCATAAACCGAGCGGCGGCGATTTGTTCAGGCTCTACCGAGAAATAGACCCCGACGAGCTCGAGGAAATAGTCTCGGCCCGCCTCAAGGAACATTTTATCGGCGAAGAAGCGGATATCTTCGAGGAATACCCCGAATCAGAAGCCGGTTTTATTTTGTATCAGTGGGCCACCAATTGGGAAAATCCCAAAGAGACCAACAGAGATTTGGTCACTGACTACCTGGTGGATTTATTTCACAAGAAACCGCGATACGCCGGTTATCTTTTGTCTGATTTTGTAAGGACGGCTTCTTCTGCCCGCGGAGAAAGAACCGAATTTTTTGATATGGAGCTTTTCGAAAAAGCTTTTGACAAGGCGAAGATTTTTAAGGCGATAAAGGATTTGGGAGAAAACGCCTATCTCACCGAAAACGAAAAAGAGCATATTGATTTGTTTATTAAGGCCTCTGAATCTCCGGAGGTACGATAAATATTATTTGTACTTTCGCCCCTGTTTAACTATAATTATCTTGAATAATGAGGATCAGCCTTAAAAAACCGATATTCTTAATTTTCATCGTTTTAATTATTGGCCTCGTAATCTTAGGGAGCTATTTTTTCGTGAAAAATCCTCTATCCGGCAGGCGAAATTCCGTAACCCCAGAACGTCCCACTAGTTCCTTTCTGAATCTAAACTGCGGGCGCCCGCTATTTCCCCGAGCGGAGAACACCTACAAAAAAGAGGGAAATAGATATGTGGTAGAGCCGGCTAAATGTTGCGGCGACCTTGCTTTTGTCTCTGTTAATGCGATCGCTACAGTCTCCGAAATCTATGAGACTGAGACAATTTCCAAAGTTTATGAGGTTGAAGAAGTTAAGGGCGATCTTTCCCGCCGCAATATTTTAATCCAAGTTGAAATTCCGCATGGAAGCCTCATTTTCAGAACCGATATTTTCAACGAAGAACTTATTGGAGCGGAAAAGAAACCAGAGTCTGGTTTCAGGTGCGTTAGTCCCGGACCCTGCGTATCTGGAGAGCTCAGCCGAGACATAGACGGCTCCATTATTTCCACCATACCAGTTGAGGCCGGCAGCCAATCTAGCGACAAACCCAACCGTTATGAAGCCTCTCTTTATATAGACGATAACCGCGAAATTGAAAAGCTTGAAATTAAGCAAAAACATCAGATTGAGACAGGAACCTTAGCGCGTAAATTAAAGCTCGCGGAAGAAGGAGACTGCCTGAAGTTATTTGGAAACATTTATAATTATAATAATTATCTTTCTTCTAATAGAGAAGAGGGGTTGGATTATCGCGTCTTTGACACTCGAGGCGGCGACCCGGCTCTTAACGGCGTTTACCCGCAAGTGATTGTTGCAAGAAACGATTTAGATGAGCCCCAGGGTTTTTTCTATGACCTGTCCTTTATTAGCGTTCTGCCGTTTGAAGTAGAGTGGAAAGACAGGGGTTTTGTTATAAAAGCCGAAAGAGAAGTCTCTGACTTTTGCGAGAATTGGCATTCTCTCGGAGAGCAACGCCCTCCTTACGATGAAGTTAATTTTAAAGTGGATTTTAATAAACAAACTAATAATCTAGAAATAGAAGAAGAGATAATAAAATCTTACCGTCCTTGCCAATAATTTCTTCTGTTTTTGAGACCAGCCAACTAGATTCTTGACGCCTGCCTTGGCTGTGCTAATTTATTCATAAAATGAACGCCTTTAATCGTTTTACCCTAAAAGCGCAGGAAGCCATTCAAAACGCGCAAAATTTGGCTTCAGTCGAGAACCACGGCGAGTTCCGCTCGCTCCATCTTTTGTCGGCCCTGATTTCCGACGGCGAATCTCTGGTCCAGCCGATTCTTAGCCAGGCCGGCATCAACCTCGATACTCTGGACAAGGAAATCAACCTCGAGCTGAAGCGCTTGCCCAAGATTTTGTCCTCGACCAATGTTTCCCAGCTTTATCTTTCGGAAGAAATAATGCGTATTATCGAGATAGCCGCCAGATTCGCCCAGGCGAACAAAGACGAATTTATTTCCTGCGAACACCTGCTCTTGGGCATTCTCGAGGCGGTTTCGCCGGCCAGAGCCATACTCGAGAGATTCGGACTGCGCCGCGAGACCGTTATTCGCGCCTTAGCCGAGCTCCGCGGCAGCGCCAAAGTGACTGACGAAACTCCGGAATCCAAATTTCAGGTACTCGAAAAATACGCCGAAAACTTGACTGAAAAAGCTCGCGAGGGGAAACTTGACCCTCTGGTCGGCCGCGAAGACGAATTGAGGCGGGTCATCCAGATTTTGTCCCGCCGCACCAAGAATAATCCGGTTTTAATCGGCGAACCCGGAGTCGGCAAAACTGCCATTGTCGAGGGCCTGGCCCAGAGGATTATTGCCGGAGAAGTGCCGGAGACTTTGAAAAACAAAGAAATCATTATGCTCGACATCGGGTCTTTGATCGCCGGCACCAAATTTCGCGGCGAATTCGAGGACCGACTCAAAGCCTTTATCAAAGAAGTCAAAAATTCGAGCGGCCGGATAATTCTCTTTATCGACGAGATACATATGATAGTTGGAGCCGGCGCCGCCGAAGGCGCGGTTGACGCCTCGAATCTTTTGAAGCCGGCTCTCGCGCGCGGCGAACTCCACGCCGTGGGCGCGACCACCATCAAAGAATATCAAAAATATATCGAGAAGGACGCGGCTCTGGAGCGCAGACTCCAGCCGATTGTCGTCGAGGAACCTTCGATAGCCGAGAGCGTGAACATCCTCCGCGGCTTGAAAGAAAAATACGAAATCCACCACGGCCTCCGGATTTCCGACGAAGCGCTGGTCGCGGCCGCGAATTTAAGCAGCCGCTATATCACCGACCGGTTTTTGCCCGACAAAGCAGTTGACGTGATTGACGAAGCTTCGGCTTCGAGAAAGCTGGATAGCGAATCCGTGCCCCAGGGCATCCACAAACTGAACAAGGAAATAACCGGTCTGGAGATCGAAATGAAAGCCCTGAAAAACGAAGGCGGCAAAGAAGACCGCACCAGAGAGATAGAAGAGCGTTTAAAAGAATTGAAAAAAGAATACGAGGCGGCGAGCGCCGAGTGGCGGGCCGAAAGGTTGGTCATCGAGAATGTCCACAATCTCCGCCGGCGCATCGAAGACCTGAAGCGCGAAGCCGAAATCGCCGAACGCGAAGCCAATCTGGAAAAAGTGGCTAAGATCCGCTACGGCGAACTGCCGCAGGCCGAAAAAGAATTCGCCGCTTACGAGAAAAAACATTTCGGCCCGAGAAAATCAGCCAAGCCGCAGGAGAGATTCATCAAAGAAGCGGTTGACGAAAAAGACGTGGCCGAAGTTATCAGCCGTTGGACCGGCATACCGATGTCCAATATCTTGGAGACCGAAGCCGACAAACTCGGCCGGATGGAAGAAGTTTTGTCAGAACGCATTATCGGACAAGAAGAGGCGATAGGAGCCGTGGCCAACGCCCTGCGTCGGGCTCGGGCCGGGCTCTCCGACCCGAACCGGCCTTTGGGCTCGTTTATGTTTTTGGGCCCGACCGGAGTGGGCAAAACCGAGCTCGCCCGGGCGCTCGCCGAATTTATGTTCAACAAAAGCGACTCTTTGATCCGCGTTGATATGTCCGAATATATGGAGCGGCATTCGGTTTCGCGTCTTATCGGTTCGCCGCCCGGCTATGTCGGCCACGAAGAAGGCGGCCAGCTCACCGAAATCGTCCGCCACCGACCCTACAGCCTGATTCTTTTCGACGAAATCGAAAAAGCTCACCCCGAGGTTTTTAATATCCTGCTCCAGGTGCTCGATTTCGGCAGGCTGACCGACGGCAAGGGCCGGACAGTCAATTTCAAAAATACCATTATTATTATGACTTCGAATATCGGCTCCGAACTCGGGCGGGAAATTTCCCGTCTGGGATTTGTTTCGTCCAAAGAAACCGAGATCAAAGAGAAGGAAGAAGGCTACAAGCAAAAAATAACCGAATCGCTCAAAAATTATTTCCGTCCGGAATTTTTGAACCGCTTGGACGAAATTATTATTTTTCATTCCTTGAGCAAAGCCGATATTATGAAAATCGTCGAGATCCAGCTCGGCGAGACAAGAGAGAAACTCGAGGCGAGGGGAGTGAAGCTCATCATCGACCCGACCGTTAAAAAATACATCGCCGATAACGGATTCGACCCGGAGTTCGGCGCCCGGCCCATCAAGCGTTTTATCCAGAAAACGATTCTTGACAAACTGGCCGACCGCATTATCCGCGGCCAAATCAAAGATGGCAAGAAAATTAAAATCAGTCTTCAGAATTCCGAAGTTAAGATCGCTGATTAAGGCGCTCTTCGTCGTCTCGGCGGTTTATTTTTGGCCCTGGCTCGGTTTCTCTCTCGCCCTCTTTTTTTATTTTTATCCCAATCTCTCGGGCGTAAATTTGGCGGCTTCGTTTATCGCGAGCCTCGCCCTGATTTTTGTTTTCCGGGGGCTCCTCCCTCCCTGGTTCTTTGTTCTATTTTTCTCCGCTGTCTTTTTTCTTTTCTGGGGCCTGAAAGAACTGACTTTCGCGAAGAAGGCCCGGGCGCACTTGGTCTTCGCGTTATTGATTTCTCTCCTGGTTTTCTGGGGGTTTTTCAGCGGAGTCATTCAAATCTGGCTTTTGCCCCTCACTTTATTTTTTGTTATCCGGGAATTTCTTAATCTAAATCTGCCCCGGCTTAGCGATTGCCAGGCTTTGTTTTCCGCTCTGCTTGCCCTCGTTATTTTAGAATTAGTCTGGCTTATGACTTGGCTGTTATTTTCGCCGGTTGTTTTAACCTCGCTCCTCTTTCTTGTTTTTGGCAACCTGTTTTATCTGGCGGTCAGACACCTAGAAGGCGGGCTTTCGCGTCAGACAATATTAATAAGCGTCTTAGCCATTATTTTCGCCTTTCTATTGACACCTGTTTTAGGGTTCTGGTAGTCTGGTGCTATGGCAACTCTGCCAGATTCATTACTCGCGAATGAGATTGCCGCGGCCATATTTCGAGTGGCCGACTTAATTGGCAATGAACGGTTAAAACAAGAACTGGAGAACTCGGCCATTGATCTGGTTCTTACAGAAACCTTGGAAACAATAAAGAAATTAGAAGATTTAATCAGACTAGGGCTGGCAATCGAAGAAATTAAACTTATCAATGCCCAAGTCTTGCTCCGCGAGCTCGGCCACTTAAGAGAAAACATCGAATCTATTAAAAACCAGCCAAAACCAGAGCTTGACCTAGAAAAAGAGTTTGGCAATCTTGGCAGAGTAGGAGAGCTCGGCCAAGAATTCGACTACTCGGCCAATTGGCAGGAACCCGGCCAAAATGGCCGAGTTACTAAAGGCCAATATAATATAGTAGTCCAATACGCAAACAAAACCCCGGAATTTAGATTTAAAGACATCCAAGCCGCTTTTCCAGAGATAAGCGAGCGGACCTTAAGGAGAATTATCCAGACGCTTATTAAAAAAGGCGAGCTGACGCGCGTTGGCAAGCCTGGCCCAACCAGTTTCTATAAGAAAAATACTCTGCCGCAAGCCGCGGTTTCGGTAGAGGAGGGCTTGCCCTCCGTAGCTCCGCCAATTGGCGGAGCGAAGGAAGGTTCGTCCTCCGAAGTTTTGGCAAAAGAGGGCTTGCCCTCCGAAGCTTTAGCGAAGGAGAAATTATCCACAGCCGGTAACCCGGCCTCAATTATTGCGTTATAATCTATAGGTTGCTATAATTTGATAAGCTTTGAGTGAGGCAAAGCTGTTTTTAATCGCTGACTTGCGATGAGCGGCCGAGATTATGTCGTTGGCCATAAGTCGCGAACCAGCCTAAGCTATTGCCTCGCTCACCGGAGCGAGTTTTTTTATAATTTGCTATCAGGATTATTCCGGGTCATCAGCTTGCCGCCCCTCCTCACGGGCGTTCGGGCAGCGGGTCGATGATGAATCTCGGCGATAATCATCCAAAAACAATTACAAACTAAATAAAAACAAAACACAGAAATTAAAATGAGTAAATTCTATAGAAAGGCGATTTCTGTTGGTTTGGCTTTAGCCGTATTCGTCTGGATAGGCGGAGTTCTGCCGATTCCGGCGCAAGCGACAAGCCTTGATGACCAGCTTCAAGCTCTGCAAAAAAGCGTTGCAGACCTCCAGGCACAGATCGCCGCCCAATCAGGAACCGCGGCCACCGGCACATCGTACACCTTCACCAGAAACCTCACGCTTAAATCGAAGGGAGACGATGTTAAGGAGCTACAGAAGTTCTTGAACGCTCAAGGCTTCAAAGTGGCTACAACCGGCGCCGGTTCGCTTGGCAATGAAACCACCTATTTCGGTTCATTGACCAAAGCGGCTCTGGCCAAATATCAGGCCGCGAAAGACATTTCGCCGGCGGCTGGTTATTTCGGCCCGATCACGATGACATACATCAAGTCGCTGGCAGTAACCACTCCGACTACACCAACTACACCGACTACACCAACTACACCAACTACACCAACCACTCCGGTTGCTGGCGCTTTGGCAGTTGCTTTAGCCTCCGATAATCCTGCCGGGGTCACTTTGGCCACTGGTAGCTCTTACAACTCTGTATTGAAGCTCAACCTTACAGCTGGCGCATCGGATGTAAAAGTTACCGGATTGAATATCACGAAAACCGGCATATTGGCTAACACCAATGTCGCGGGCATCGGCGTTTTTGACGCCGCAGGTGTTCGTCATGGAAATATTGTTACCAGCTTAACATCTGATAACAAAGCTCTATTGACTTTCACTTCTGACCCTATCGTTGTTTCCGCTGGTAAGACAGTCTCTGTTACTGTTAAAGCCAACCTTTGCTTGTACTCCGGTTGTACTGGTACAACCACTTATACCGGCGTACTTAGCTTGGGCATTAATTTGGCTTCAGACGTAACTTCTGATTCCAGCACAGCGGTATCCGGATCGTTCCCTATCACAAGCAATAGTTTCAATTTAGTTGATGGATCAAGCTCAATCGCCGGTATGACTTTTGCCCTACAGGCATTGGGAGCCTCCTCTTCTGATATTGGAGTTGCCGATGTTCAAACAACTCGCTTCCGCGTTTCAGAAACAAGCGGAAAAGAAGATTTGAAATTGAACAAAATTGCCTTGTACAACAACGGTAATGCTCCGGATTTAGATTATAAAGACGTAAAACTTTATGATCAGAATGGAACATTGCTTGCTACGGCTCAACCGTCAAACAAGTATGTCTCTTTCACTCTTAGCACTCCGTATGTCGTGCCTACCGGCACCTCGCGCGATCTCACCGTTAAATTGACGGTTGTTGATGGTTCCGCGGACACCATCAAACTTGCGATTCAGGAGTCTTATGACATTGAAGCTTATGGCTCTCTTACCGGAGCTGGCATTTTGTCATCTTCCAGCTATCCGACTTCAACCGACCAACTTACCATTAATTCAGGAGACGTGACTCTCTCAAAGAGCAGCGCTTCTCCTTCTGGCAAGGTTGCAGTCGGCGGAAAAGACGTTGTTCTGGCTGAATATGACATTCGTCCGTCTGGTGAAGCTTTTGAGTTCAGAAACTTCTACTATTCGATAATGAATGTTTCGACTAACCTGATCGGCACAGTGAAATTCCAGGTAGACGGAGTAACCGTTTACAGCGTAGCCGCTGCCAGCGCCAAGTATGTTACTAGCGCGCCTGGATTAACCGCCGCTAATTATTCCAATCCTACATTGACAAGCTACCAGACATTAAAGTCCGGTACGACTTATAAATTTAGGGTAGTTGGCGATATTAGCTCTTCGGCTACCGCTTCCGACACCTACGCGGTTTATGTCGGAGCGCTCTACGGCAAGAGATTGTCAACCAATGACTTTGTCACCAAGCCCGCCGCTATCACAACTACGGCTGGTACGGTTTCAAACACTCTTACCGTTGATACAAGCTCGCTCGCGCTTTCCAAAAACACTTCATTCTCCGACCCGACTTTGGTTGCTGGAGGCTCCGGTCAAAAGATTGGCTCCTTCTACTTGCAAGCGGGCTCGGCTGAAGGCGTTAATGTAACGAGCGTCAAAGTACTTTTGTCCACCATTACGGGTTATCAAAATGTTACTTTGAAAGTTGGAACTACGACTCTTGGAAATCCTATCTCTACCCCAACCGTGACTGCGGGTGATTCGGTTTCGATCAGCCCAAGTCTCGCTCTGGCAGCTTCAGAAACGAAGACAGTTGATGTTTATGCTGACACAACCGCTTCAGCGGCAACGGGAATCACAACTACGTTGGGAACCATTGTCGCGACAGGAGCCAGCTCAGCAACTTCAATTACTACTCCGTCTGATGCTATCGGCCAGACAGTAACTACGACTACTGGCGGCGCTTTGACCATTGTTTTGGACAGCACTAATAGTCCAACAGCGGCAATTGCCCACAGTAGCGAAGTTGATCGCATCTTGTTGGCTACTCTTGTAACCGCCAACAACACCGAGAATATCAAGGTTACCAATGTCCAAGTTAACGTAACAAACGGCGACGCGTCTCTTAAAGACTTGAAGCTTTGGTTTGATGGCGCTCAAGTTGGAACAACGACTTCCGTGATAAACGGAGTTGCCACCTTTAGCAGCCCGACCGGCTTGTTCACGATTACGAAAGACAACACCAAGACCCTTTATGTAAAGGGTTCTACTACTGGTTCTGGAGCTTTGAATTCGCAAGCGGTATCAAATTTGTCCATAAGCTATGTTGATGGACAAGGCGCCTCCGGCGGTTCAAAGATTAAACCGGGAACCACCTTGTCAACCGCCTGGAGCTTAACAGACACAACTACAGCTGGTGCTTCAATCACAGTTTCTAATACTAGCGGATTCCATAAGGGAGACGTGGTATTTGCCTATGATGCCACGAACGGTGGTTCACTTGGTATAGTTACTGCTGAACCGACCACAACTACGGCTATGACTGTGGCTACCCAAACAGCAATCGTTTACGCAGGAAGCGCTACTATAAGCAAAATTGCTTCTGGCGCTACGACAGCCGCTACCGCGGGTACGGCTCTCAGAGCGGGGGTTGATGTTACTGTAACTGCCAGCAAAGGATTTACTGTCGGAGCCCCTGTAATTGTGAACGACGGTGTTAAAACCGAACTTGGTTGGGTATCGGCTATCCCTGCTGGTGGCGTTACTCTGACCATCAGGACTATTACCGCTATGAGCGCTGCTACCCTTGTTGTATCTAAGATTGGCACAGATACTCTTTATACAGCCGCCACTACAGCTAGCTTTACAGTAGTTCCTCTTTCTATGGCAGTAACTTCAAGCACCGGCTTTAAAGTTGGTGATTTGGTTATTGTTCAAGATACAGCTGCTAATGGTAGTTTCGGTATGGTAACAGCTATCGTTGATACCACTCACTTGACCATCGGCACAAATGCCGCGATAACCGCTTCTGGCACAATGAATGTTATAAGAGTTGGTTCGGCTAGTTCGTCAACCACTCTTGTTACTTCATCAGTGGCAAGCGGCGGCGAGCGCGTAAAAGCGGTTACAGACGCAGGTACAGTGGCTGATACCGCTGGTTTTGGCGCAGCTGACGTAGTCCTAACAGTCGGTGCAACTGGCGGCGCTATCTTGGGTAAAATAGGTGTTGTTACTGATGCGGATACTATGTCAATAGCTTCGGCCGCTACCCACGCGTCAGCCATTACCCGAGTTACTCGTTTGCCGGGCGCTGCTTCTTCTGGAACAGCTTTGACTCTCTACGATGTAGAGCCGACAATTACCGTTACTTCCGGATTTGCCGGAGGATTGACAAGCGCGGGGATTGGCCAGGAAGTTGGCAAGTATGACGTTAAAGCTGATGGAGACCGCAATATGACTCTTGCGTCAGTCAACGTTCAGGCAAGCGGAAACAATCTTCCTTGGAACAACGTAACAACTTACGATTTGTACAATGGAGGAACGTTGATTTCTTCTGCCACCCCGCTTAATTACGCGACTGGCGGTACTGCTGGAGCAACTAATGCTCTTACGGGTACCACTATTTATCTCTGCTGGGATACCACCGACAACACAGGTATGTCTGGCGCTGGCAAAATCTATATGGGTGTTGGCAGCACAGGAGTAAATAGCGCCGCGGTATTGCAGCAAAAATTAGCGGTAAACGACACAGTAGTTATGTATCTCAATACATCGAACTACATTACCGCCAAAGTTACTGCAATTGGATCAGCTGCCGCGAGTTGCGGTGATGGTACGACGGCAGCTCCTAATAACGATTTGGCACTTACTGTTACCAGCAGCGCTGCTACTGGAACTGCGCCAACAGGAGCCGATATTACTTATGTCAAAAATTTCAACGTAATCTTTGACACAAACAGCTCGACTCCTTTGGCAACCCAGACTATTGCCGCGGGCTCTACTCTGCCTTTGATTGTAAAGGCTGATACTACCGCGGTTAAAGTGGGCGCTGCTTCCGGATTGGTCGTAACTTACGGCACAAAGATCGGTTCCGCTGGTTTGTCTTGGGGCTTCACTCCGTCAGGCGGTTCGGCTATCTCTAGCTTGACTGGCTCGGATAGCTACACAGTCAACGGCCCGACCTTCAGCTACTAAGGTTAAGGTTTGCTGATTCGTTGATCTTGGTTTCCCGATAGCGCATAATCGGATTCCACCCCCGCCTTTCGGCGGGGGTGGTTTTTATGTTTGCGTTCGCCGCAGATTATTTATCCACACCCTTGCTTTTTTATAACGTGCTATAATTTCCTTATGTATAAAAATATATGCTGCAAAAAATCATTAATTATTATTTTGGGAGCGCTTATTGTCGTTCTCGGCGTTGCCTTCTTTATTGACTGGTGGCTCGCCAAAGATTATTCGGTCGTCTATCTTACGACTGGAGAAGTCTATATCGGCAAACTGCATCACTTTTTCGGTATGAAGCTTACTGACGCCTATCTTCTCCAGATGACCAAAGACTCGAAAGACCCGGAGAAAAGCGGTTTCCAGCTCGCGCCTTTGAAAGACGCCCTTTGGTCGCCGAAGTGGCTCTGCCTCAACGACAAACAAGTGATTTTCCACGGGCTCGTGAGCAAGACAAGCCGAGTGGCCGAGACTTTGAAGAACGCCGTCAAGCAATAAGACGCTGATCTATACGGATTTTGCGAGAGACACGGATAAACGCGGATATTACAGATTTATACTGATGCGGGTTGATCTGCTATTCGTGCTGATCCGTGTTTTTAGTGTAGATAAACCTTTTCGTGGAGAGTTGGCCTGGGCCGAAATTTACCAAGAATCCTAATTGATATCGCGACCCTTTTAAATATCCCCAAAACTGTTTCTCGTCTTCTTTTGTCAGAAACGGCTTGGATTTAAGCTCAATAATTATTGAATCGTTTACTACGATATCGGGAATATAAACGCCTATTTTTTCGCCCTTATAAAATATACTTATCCTCTTTTGGTTTGATACGGTAAGACTTCTGGTCTCCAGCTCTTTCTTTAGGGCGCGCTCTATTATTTTTTCTTTTATGCCTCCGCCAAGGACATTATAGACATCAAAACACGCTCCCCGAATTTTATATGATTCGTCTTCGTATAAGAGTTGTGGCACAGACACAGATTTATGCGAATTATAGCGGATTCATACAGATTAAAAAATAGTATCAGTATTAATCAGCCGTATCAGTATAAATCCGTGTCCGCGGATTGCTTTTTCGCGGTTCCCTTTGTATAATTTATCTATGTTAAGCGACTTCATCGGCAGAAAACTAAGGTCAGCGCAATATAAAATTCTTAAAGACAGAAGTTATTTTGGGGAGATTGCGGGCTTAAATGGCGTTTGGGCGAATGCCAAGGATTTAGAAACTTGCCGTAACGAGCTTAGAGAAGTTTTGGAAGAGTGGGTTCTCTTGAAGTTAAGAAGCGGCGAGAGAATTTCCGGGCTTGAATCGAAGTCAATCCGTTGTTGCGAATTGGCAAAGAATGCCTAAAAACATCTCCTGGAAAAAGCTGGTTAAGAGATTTAGGGGACTGGGATTTGAAGGGCCGTTTTCCGGCGGCCGTCACTTATTTATAGTTAAAGGCAAATTAAAAGTCCGTATTCCCAATCCTCATCAAGACGACATATCTAAATACCTTGTCTTGGAAATTCTACGTCAAGCCGAAATTCCGCCGAAAGAGTGGGATAAATAGTTTCGGCCTCCCTGCGCTTAAATCAGTATTAATCCGCTGTATCCGCATAAATCAGTGTCAGTAAACAATCCGTATAAATCTGCGTCAGCAAATAATCCGCATAAATCCGTGTCTTAACAATCCGCACAAATCAGTGTCAGTACATAATCTGTATCAATCCGCTGTATCTGTATAAATCTGTGTTGTTTTAGCTTATCCACACCCTTTCCTTTTTAAAATCTGCTATAATAATGAAAGTTCCGTTTCGCTTCTTGAAAGCGGCGGAACTTAAAGGTCGATTTATCCCCCTAGCTTTTGGAATCAATTAGCAAAAGACTGCTTTAATTAGCAAGCGAGAACCTTAGAAAATTTTAGCCACTCGGTTTTTTTAAGAAGTTGTTGTCAGTATAGATTTTTCCAGCGCGACTGTTTTTCCAGACACTCCATATCTCTCCATATTTCCGAACTCCTCGATAGGCCCTTTACCGTCAAGAAAGTTTTGCTTGAGTCTTTGGCTTAATTTTCGGGCTTCTTGTTCTTCCCCTGATTTCTTCGCCTGACTTTGGTTCTAAAAGCCGGGGGGGTAAAAAAGTTATTGTCGCCTCCGGTGCATAGAGGCGGCAAAAATAAAATTAAAAAAACACAAATGAAACAAATAAAAAATTTATTAATTTCGTCTTTCATGGTGCTTGCCGGACTAGCCCTTATTATAGGAGTGCCGGCAGCCCAAGCGGCTTTGACGCTTGATACAACAACGGTTACAGGTACTGGCGCCGTGGCTATGACTGGCGCTGCTGCTGGCGCCGCTACTATTACAGCTGGCGTTGGTGGATCAGGCGAAGCTGGCGGTATCGCCGGCCTTGTTGGCGGCGCTGGTACTGGAGCCGCCGCTGGCGGAATCTCTCGTGTAATTGGTGGCGCTGGAGGCGCAACTTCAGGCGCTGGTGGAGCCGCAACAATTACTGGTGGCGTAGGTACAACCAACGCGGTTGGCGGCGCGGCCACATTAACTGGCGGCGCTGGCGCAGGCACTGGAAACGGAGGAGCGATTACTATTACTTCCGGAGCGGCTGGCGCGACCGGCGCTTCGGGCGCAGTAACCATAACATCTGGCGCTCCAACTGCTGGCAATGCGGGCAATATTAGTATTACTGGCGTTGCTGGCGTAAGCGGAACTAAAACTGGAACAACAGTTGCGATTACCGGTGGCGATAGCAGTACTACTGCAACCGGTGGAGCAATCACTGCAGTCGCGGGCGCGGGAGGTACGACGGGTACGGGTGGCGCTGTTGGTTTGACTGCGGGCGCTGGCGGATCCGGCGCTGCAACCGGTGGAGGAATCACATTAACTACCGGCGCTGGTGGCGCAACCTCCGGCGTTTCTGGAGATTTGACATTTGCTACTGGCCTATCAACTTCCGGCGCAACAGGCGCAATATCAATTGCCTCTGGCATTCCAACTGCTGGCACTTCAGGAGCAGTAAATATTGTTTCAGGCGCTCCGACAGCTGGCGCTTCCGGCATAGCGACTTTGAAAACTGGCACCGCAACAGCTGGCAATTCAGGCGCTATAACTATTTCAACAGGTGATACGCTCACTTCGGGGGTTACAGGATCTATCATTATTCGCGTAGGAGATGGCACAACTGCAATTGGCGATACTGGTGATATTTCAATTCTCGCTAATGGCACTTCTCTTGCTGCTAACGCTGGCAGTACAATTGCTATTACTTCAGGCGCGGGAGGAGCTACTGCAGCAGCTGGTTTAGCTGGCGGCGGTGTAACAGTAACGTCTGGCGCTGGTAGCGCTGGCGCGGCTGGCGCGAACGCTGGCGGCGATGGCGCCGCTGTTACTTTGGTAGCTGGCGCAGGCGGAAATGCAGGCGGCGCGGCTGCTGGCGGCGCGGGTGGCGGTTTAGCTGTCACTTTGGGCGCTGGCGGAACAACTACAACGGGCGCTAATACAGCTGGCGCTGGTGGTGCTTTGGCTGTTACTTTTGGCGCGGGTGGCGCCGCTACTACAGGCGTGGCTGGCGCGGGTAGCGGTATCTCATGGACTTTAGGCGGTGGCGGCGCGGCTGCCATAGGTACAGCCGGCGCAGGAGGTTCGCTATCTATAACTGCCGGTACGGGTGGAACTGATACTGGTGCTGGCGCAGCCGGTGCCGGTGGAGGTATAACTTTGATAGGAGGCGCGGCCGGCGGTCATACAGTTGGCACTCTTGCTAATGGCGGCGCGGTTACATTAACAGGCGGCGCGGGCGGCACAACTGGCGCTGGCGGCGCGTTTTTGGTAACTACGGGCGCGGGTGGTTCAACTTCCGGTGCTTCAGGAGCAATAACAATTGCTTCAGGTACAACTACATCTGGCGCATCTGGCAATGTTTCGTTTAAATCAGGCGTTGCTACTGCCGGCGCTTCCGGAACAGTAACAATTGCTTCAGGAACCACTGGAACTTCTGGCGCAACAGGAGCTGTTACGGTCGCTTCTGGAGATAACTCCGTTGCTGCGGCTGCGTCTGGCGATGTTACTATTAAATCAGGCACTGCTACAACTTCAGGTATTCCTGGAACTGTAACGATTCAGGGTGGCGCGGCAGGAACTCTTGCGGCTGGTGGCGCAATCGCCATTACAGCAGGCAGAGCTGGTAATGCCGGTACAGCAGCCGCATTGGGCGGCGCAGTTACTATCACCTCGGGCGCTGGTAGCGTTGCGACTGGAGCTGCTGCTGGCGGAGCTGGCGGAGCTGTCGCATTCGTGACAGGAGTCGGTGGCATAGCTTCTGGCGCTGTTGCTAATTCTGGCGCTGGTGGCGGTATGACCATAAATCTTGGCGCTGGTGGCGTAAACTCTGGCGCGGCTGGGGTAAACGGCGCTGGTGGCGCATACACTCTTGCGGCCGGCGCTGGCGGTTCTGGTACAGGATTAACAGGTGGCGCTGGTGGCGCGGTTTCTATTACAGCCGGCGCTGGCGGAAATGGAGCAACAACTTCAGGCGTTGGTGGCGCGGTTACAATAACTGCTGGTTCTGCTGGTACGGGCGGTAACGTTGTGGGTGGTGATATAACGCTGACCGCTGGAGTTCCAGTGGGTACTGGCGCAACAGGTAAAGTCTTAATTGCTGGAGCTACGGCTGGATCCCACTTAGCTTCATCTCAGACAACCGTTCCTGGAGTTGCCTATGCCGGGCAGGTCCCAACTTGTACTGCTGGCAATGGTGCTGGAGCTTGTACAGATATGCGTGGTCAGATTCGCACGCCCACGACAGCAGACGTGAATGCTATTACATTGACATTCAACAAGGCTTACGCAGCAGCTCCCGTATGTACAGTTTCTGCAAGCACTCTTTCTAACGCGGATATTGCTAAGGTTCAGGTGACATCATCAGTGACCGCCTTAATTTTGACTCCTACTGCTAATTGGACTGCTCAAAACCAAATCTTCAACTACATCTGTATCGAATAACCTTGAAATTCGTTATCTAATTAACGAATTGAAATAAAATAAATGACAAAAAACAAAGCTATAAAAATATTTTCGTTTGCTTTTGTTTTTGCTCTGTCAATTGGTTTGTTGGCTGTGGGTATGTCGGCAAAAGCGGCGGCGCTTGTTTTCTCTGCTGATACTACTGTCGCGCTTAGTTCTCCCGCGATTGATCTTACTATTCTGGCTGGATCGCAAGCGACTGATTTGGTTGTTAACACAGGAAGTATTACGGTTACTGTGCCGGCAGGCAGTTCGTTTACCGTAACTTCGGCAAGTAGGGATTTAGCTGTTAGTGGCTCTGCGACCGGTATAACTGTTTCATATTCCTGCAACTCTTCGCAGGTTGATACAGTGACCATAGCGGCATCTACAGCTACTAATACTTTCATCATTACTCCTTTAGCTGGCAAATGTAGCTATAGCGGTGGCGGCGGAGGCGGAGGTGGCGGAGGAGGCGGTGGCTCAAGCGGTACAACTACCACTGCCACCACTACAACTACTACAACTACCACTCCAGCCGCGACTCCAACTACTACTACGCCTACAACCACTACTCCGACTACAACGACAACAACCACTGTTCCCACAGCTCCGGTTACAATCCCAACTCTTTCTGCGACTCCGACAACCGCTGAAATTTCGGCAACATTAAGCGCTATTGTTTCTCAAGTTGCGTATATTTCAGCCAACAAGACCGCGTCTAATGCCTTAACGCTTCTCGCGGACGTTGTGACAAAGCTTACCGCTGTTCAGAAAGCAATAGGAGGAGGAACATCGGTTGCGACTACTGCGGCCTCAACGCCGACGAGCGGTTCTTTTTCAAAGACTTTGACGGTTGGTTCAACCAGCGGTGATGTCAAGGCTTTGCAAAGTTTCTTGAAATCGCAAGGCGCGAGTATTTATCCCGAAGGAACTGTTAGCGGCTACTTTGGTTCATTAACCAAAAAAGCCGTTCAGAAGTTTCAGGAAAAATACGGCATTGCCGCGTCAGGCGATGCCGGCTACGGAATTGTTGGTCCGATGACAAGAGCAAAGATAAATTCACTGTTAGGCTTGTAAGTAAAACACCGAAAGCTTAAAAACCAAAAACCGCCCCGGCAAACTCAGGGCGGTTTTTGGTTCTACCTCTGATATCAACAAACTGTCCGATCGGACATATTGTTGATATTCTGCGGTTTGCCTTTACAAGGCTTTGGTGGTGAGAGCCGGAATTTGACACCAGGCGTCATTAGCAGTAAGATGTTGTACATTAGTCTCGGGAAAGCATAAGTAGTTATTCGTCTAGAAATATCTATGATTTGTCATTTACCGCGGCTAATAAAAATAAAAGGTCGCAAGAGTTTAGTAAGGTAAATGGCATATAACGACACGACGAGCACTGACCGAAAGATGTATCAGGGCGACTGGAAATGCGCCAAATGCGGAACTCCGATAACCGAGCTCCCGTTTGAACCGGATCCAGCGAGACTTGATCAGCTTTTGTGCAGAGACTGTCATCGAGAGAAACGCGCTTCCTTTAAAAGAGGAGGCTGGAATCGTTAAGTCTCGAATAATAAAAACTTCCCGCCCAGGCGGGGAGTTTTTATTTAAGCCCCACGTTCATTATTTACCCGATTTGCCCGGCAAGCACTTCTTGAATTCGAGGCAGTTCAAAATCGTTTTTACCATCGGTTCTTTTAGAATCAGAAGCAGCCCGCCGTACAATCCGGCTGAAGCCAGAAAATTCAGCCAAAAATTCAAGCCCGATTCTTGGGCGACGAAAGTGAAAATTCCCATACCGAGCGCGGCGACAAGAATTCTGGTCATAAGCGGCAGGGCGCTGAAATGATTGATTTTTTTCATTCTCGACCAGGCGTAACCGTTAATGATTATTTGATTCGTAAGCGTGGCCAAGGCCGAGCCCACGATCCCGAAAATCGGAATAAGGAGAAGGTCGAGAACGGCGTTGCCCAGGACGCCCAGGCCGGCGTAAATAAAAAAACTTTTTTGCTTGTCATAGGCGAAAATGGCGTTAGCCACGATTACCGACGGAAAAACCACGGCGAGAGTGAGAGAAAGCACGGCGAAACTTTGCGCGGCCGGCAGATAAAGAGAGGTGTAAAGAGTTTCGATGATGGGTTTGGCTAAAATCGCTCCGCCTAAAGCCATAGGCAGAGAAAGCAAAAACAGCAGTTTCAGTCCTTGTTCGAATGTTCGGCGGAAATTTTCTTTTGAGACGGTGAGGCGAGCCAGGCTCGGGAAAAAAGCCGCCGCGATCAAAATAGGAATGGCGTAAAGAAACTGAATCGGTCTCTGGGCCGCCGAATAAAAACCCAGCTCTTCAGCCGACCTCAACCAGCCCAAAATCAAGACGTCGGTGTTTAACATAATCGGCCCCATAAAGCCGATGATCCCGAAGGGCAAGGCCGAGGAAAGTATGGGCCGGACCAGCTCTTTTCGAAAATGGCTAAAAATCCCGGCTAAATGTTTCCGGAGGAAAAAGAGCATAACCAAAAATCCGAAAGCCGTTCCCAGAGCATAGCCCAGAGCCAAATTGCGGCTCGTCGGATTGGAGGCGAGAAAAAGAAAGCCGAAGACCACAATCGCGAGATTAGTGAGGAAATTAGCCAGAGCCTCGATCTCCATTTTTTCCATTGACCGGCTGACAGCCGCCCCTAAATCCCTGAAAGAGTCGAAGAGGACTATAAAAATCACGATCGTTATCAAACCGGCCGCCTCGGGAAGATTAGTGAGATGATTCCTGAAAATCACCGCGGCTGAAAGCAGAAGAGCGAGGACGAATATTTTGATAAAAAAAGCCGTGCTTACATACCTAAGACGAGATTCGGGTTTTTTGACCAACTCGCGGGTGATCAGGGAATTTACGCCGACATCGGAAAAAATAGTGAGAGCCGTCGCCAAGCTTAGGGCATAAGAAAAAGCGCCCCAGGAAGCGGCTCCCAGGACCCTCGCCGCGTAGATCATCAGTCCGGCTTTGATCAGGCGGCCGGAAAACTGGCCGGAAAAAAGCCAGAGCGCGTTTTTCACAATGGTTTTCATCTCGAGTCTGGTAAATTATAAAGTAAATTTGGCGATTCTTAAACCTCTGCTATAATTTATTTTAAAGGTCGGAAGAACTGACCCCGTTTATGCGTCATCAATGGATTTGGCTGGTTTTAGGGATATGGCTTATTATCTCGCCTTTTATTCTGGGCGCCGGCCAGACAGTCTTGGCTTACAGCAATGTGCTCTCTGGCGCGATTCTCGCGAGCTTATTTGTCTGGCAGACGGCCGGCCGCGGCCAATCCCGAGGACAGTCTTAAATCGAATAAAAAATTTCTAAAACAAATGAAAATAAAAATTTATTCCACGCCTTATTGCGTCTACTGCAAGATGGCCAAAGAATTTTTCGCCAAAAACAACATCGAGTACGAGGACCTTGACGTGACGACCGACCAGGCGGCTATGGAAGAAATGAAAAACAAATCGCACCAGTTGGGCGTGCCGGTCATCGATATCGACGGCCAGATTTTCGTGGGTTTCCCCAGAGTTGAAATCGCTAGAGTCTTAAAAATAAAGAATTAGAATCAAAATGTACGAGTTGATTATCATAGGCGGCGGGCCAGCCGGCGTCTCCGCCGGAATTTACGCCGGCCGCAAAAAAATTAAAACTCTGCTTATCGCCAAGGAATTCGGCGGCCAGTCAAAAGTTTCGGATAAAATCGAAAACTGGATCGGCGTAAAATCCATTTCCGGCTATGATCTGGCCAAGTCATTGGAAGACCACCTCCGGAGCCAGAGCGGGATCGAGATCGTCGAAGGATCGTCGGTCTCGAAAGTTTCGCCTTCGGGATCGGGATTTTTAATCGAAACCGAGAGTGGAGAAAAATTCGAGACCCGAACCGTATTGGTGGCTTCCGGCAGTAGCCAGAAAAAATTGAATGTTCCCGGCGAAGAAAAATTTATGGGACGCGGCGTGGCTTATTGCTCGACCTGTGACGCCCCGCTTTTCAAAGACAAATCCGTGGCCGTGGTGGGGAGCGGCAACGCCGCCTGCGAAGCCGTGCTCGACCTCGCTTCTTACGCCTCCAGAATATATATGCTGGTTCGTTCCGGCGCGGCGAAATGCGATGCCGTGACTCTTGAAGAAATCAAAAAATCCCCCAAGATTGAAATTATTTTCAACGCCGAGACCTTGGAAATTCTGGGCGATGAATTCGTGAGCGGTTTGAAATACAAAGACAAGCTGTCGGCCGAAGAGAAGGAAATTAAAGTCGAGGGCGTGTTTGTCGAGATTGGTTGGGCTCCGAACAGCGAAATCGTGGAAGAACTGGTCGAGATAAATCCGACGGGGCAGATTGTCGTGGATCACAAAACCCTCCGCGCTTCGCGAGCGGGGATTTGGGCCGCCGGCGACGTAACCGACGTCCTCTACCACCAGAACAACATCGCCGCGGGCGACGGCATAAAAGCCCTCCTCGACATCCACAGCTATCTTCAAACCCCAGGACCAAGCCCGGTCGGTCGTTAGACCCATTCGTTTTGGATATTTTTTACTTGTCCATTATTAACTCCGTTATCAACTTTTCTACAATATCAACAAACTGTCCGATCGGACAGTTTGTTGATATTAACCATTTATTGTATCATTGTTATACAACTAAAATATCTAAAAACTAGAATTACATCAGCAGAAATTAAATGCTAAAAGGAGCAACCAAGCTTATACTAGAAATTTTATCCGAAGGCGTTATTTCCAGCACTGCCTTTTTGCTGGCTATGATCGAGGCGGGTTACGGAACTTCGGCAAATAGACTGAATAGAAAATTTTATGAAAAATACGACCAGCTTACTTTGGCGTCGAAGAGCGACTCCCGACGAGCTAAAAGTTATCGGACCATTTTATGGAGGCTTAAACGCGATGGTTTGATAGTCAAGTCTCAAGCAGGATGGAGCATAACCGCCTTGGGCCTAAAGAAGCGCCAAGGGATCAAGGCCAAATTATCGTCTAAAAAATATTTCAAAGAGGGAAGTAAATTATTAAAAATCGTTATTTTCGATATTCCCGAAAAAGAAAGAGCAAAGAGAAGATGGTTGAGAGGCGTTTTAGGCGAATTGGGATTTACCCTGCTCCAGAAAAGCGTCTGGGCGGGAAAGATGAATCTACCCAGGGAATTTATGGACGACCTGCGTGATTTAAAATTACTTAACTATGTTGACATCTTCGCGGTTACCAAGAGCGGCTCGATTGAACACCTGGGGTAGGGCAAGACGCCTTACAAAATACAACATACAGCTAACACGAGGGACGCCTATCAAACGCGCTTCTAGACGAGAATGGTCAGCTTGCTGGTTTATCAGCTATCGACCAGCGAGTTCTCGGCAGTTGTGGCCGAAGGGTGTTTTCGCGCGCCAAGAATTACTGTTTGCGTCAGAGGTTGTTTTCGGAAGGCGCTCGCCAAGAGCCGTCTTCAGAAGGGTCGTTTTTAACGCCCCTTCTATTCACACCCCCCGTCTATTAATGACTACATTTTAATTAATCATCGCAATATCAACAAACTGTCCGATCGGACAGTTTGTTGATATTTGGTGAAATTTAGCGGCGGGGAGAGTTATCCACAGGAGAGGGAAATCAGGATATGGTATAATATAAATTACCTAGTGAGGAGGTGTCACCTTCTCATTTTTAATTTATTTATCCCGATTACGCCGAGATGGACGAGAATGGCTTCACGCAAACGGTAGTTAAGCTTGAGACGAAAAACAAAAACAGCAGATGGAAGTTTATCACTGCCCTTTTGGCAGTAGTTTTTGTTGTCTTTGCGAGTTTTTGGCTTTGGACAAAGTATTTTAGCGGCGCGGCCAGGCAAAATCGATTGGCGCAAGTAAATTACGAGAAATATTTGGATTGGCAGACCAAGTATGAGAAAGCTATGGCCGAAGATATTTATGGCGGCAAGACGCCCGAAGAAACTCTGAAATTATTTATCGAGGCCTTAGAAAAAGGAGACATCGAGTTGGCGAGTAAGTATTTTGTATTGCGGGATGACGGCAATGTTGATCCGAAATGGATAGGGGGATTGAGAACGACAAAGGAAGCGGGAAAACTTGAAGAAACGATTCAGATACTCTCGGAAGCGAAGCCGGATTTAGAGAGTAGGTCATACGAAAGAGATTTTAAATTTGCTACGTATCAGAACGGTAAATTAGTAGCTTATATAAATTTAGAACTTAATAAATATTCCCAGCTATGGAAAATAGAAAGCTTATAAAAATTTTAATCCCGATTTTTATATCGGGATTTTTTGTGTCTAATGTTCCTTTAGTTTTCGGTTACGGAGCTAACACCCATTCTTTTCTAACCGAAGAAACTTTCGAGTTCTACAACCAAAAATTTCCGCAAAATAAAATCAGCGGAGAGTTAAAGCAGTACTTAATCGACGGTTCGCGCCGTGAGGATGACACGCCTCGCTGGATGAATCATTTTTACGACCCGGTTTACAACCGCGGAATGACTTATGATCCTAAAATAGACGTCTTAAGTATCGGCAGTTGGCAGTCGTCAAAAGAATGGGCCAAAGACAGCGCGAGCCAAAATAAATGGCTCTATAAAGTTCCGGCAACCATGGCCTCGATTCTTAATGCCATTGAGCGGAAGAAAATCAGTGAAATTTCTGCTGAAACCGATTTTACTTGGCAAAGAGCCATCGGTTTTTATGCGGCTCACGAAAAAGAAAAAGCGATGTTTATGCTGGGTCACGTCCTTCATTTGCTTGAGGACGCTTCGGTGCCTGACCACACGAGAAACGACGCCCATCCGGGAGATAGCCCATATGAATTATTTAGTGATAAGTTTAATTCGCAAAATCCAGATAAAAATTTAGCCTCAAGATTATTAAACAGAAAACCAATCACCCTAGACAATCTAGATGGTTATTTTGATGCTTTAGCTAAATATTCCAATAATAATTTTTACAGCAAAGAGACTATTGGCATCCAAAGCGGATATAATCTGCCTACGCCAACTGATTACGAAAGGATAAAAGATATTCTTTTCGCTCGCGGAGAAGACGAAGACGGATTTTATAGATTATCATCGCAACCGGTTCAATCCAGTATTTTAGTGAATATTAAAGGAGTAATAAGCATAGACGACAAAAGGATCTTAACCGACTACTGGTCCCGCCTCTCCACTAAATCCGTAGAATACAGCGCCGGCGTCATCAATCTTTTTCTTAAAGAAGCAGAAAAAGCCAAAGAGCAAGGCCTAATAGTCAATAAAGAAAAATCATTTATCGCTCAAGCCGGCGATGCCATAAAATCTTTTGCCAGTTCGATCGGCTCTGCCGCGAGAGAAGCTCTCTCCGCCATATTGTCCGGCAAGAACTTGGAAAAAGTGGCCGAGGTTCCTCTAGAAGACCTCAACAAAAACCCGGCTGACAAAATCCCCGCGATTCCCAAAGAGAACAAACCCAAGATTACTGTTCCGACAGTTTCGATAGACAAAGTAGAAGCAAGGCGAGGAGAAACAATCGCGAGAAAAGGCGCGAGATTCACTGCTGGCGGCCAGGTTGTTTTGTACCTTGATCTGCCGAACGGCGAGCAAATTAAAACAATAGTGAACGCCGACCGGGAGGGGGGGGGTCAGCGACCTCTATCAAATTATTGCTGACGCTCCCTTGGGGCTTTATCTTTATTACGCGAAAGACTCGGCTACTAATATCATTACTGATAAAATTAAATTTCAGGTATCGGAGAAAGCCAAGCTGGTTTTGGATGACAAAAAGCAGGAAATCGAGATTAAAAAAGAAGATAAAACCAAACAAGCGGAAAACGAATCTGTCAAAAAAGAAGAGAAAGTCTGCGGTTTTAACACCAGCCAGTCGCCGAGCCGTGAGAGGCTTTTGATTAACGAAGTCGCCTGGATGGGCAGCGTAAAAAGCGCGAATGACGAGTGGCTCGAGCTTAAAAACATCTCCGGCTCGGAGATCGATGTTTCCGGCTGGCAGATTTTGGACAAAGAAGAGCAGATAAAAATTAAATTCAAACCCGGTAGTAAAATGCCGGCCGCGGGTTTTTATCTTTTGGAGCGGACAGACGACAACTCGGTGCCTAATGTTTCGGCAGATTTGATTTGGAACGGCAGTCTTTCGAACAGCGACGAGGGCGTCAGGCTCTTTGATAAAGACTGTCATTTAATCGACGAAGTTCTGGCGAGCCCTGATTGGCCGGCCGGCGATTCGACCTCGAGAAAAACTATGGAGCGTAATCTGAACGGTTCGGGGTGGCATACCTCGAGCTTAGTTGACGGTACGCCGAAGCAGGAGAATTCCTCGCCGGCTGTTTATTACGGCGGCTCCGGCGGCGGTGGAGGTGGTGGCGGCGGAGGGGGAGGAGGCGGCTCGCCGTCGCCTGAACCGACACCGAAATTTTATCCGGTTATTATCAATGAAATTATGTATGATCCGGAAGGCGCGGATGCTGGCCGCGAATGGATCGAGATTTTTAATAACGACGATGAAGCGGTTGATCTGACCAATTGGAAATTTTATGAAAATCAGATCAATCACGGTTTGGGGGTAGCGCGGGGTTTGTTTGTCCTGCCGCCCAAAGCCTATGCCATTATAAGCGACGACCCGACAAAATTTTTATCAGAACACGCTGATTATAACGGCGCTGTCTTAAAGAGTTCTTTTTCTTTGAGTAACGAAGGCGAGACTATCAGCCTCAAAAATCGCGACTTGCTGATAAACGAGGTAGCGTACAGCCCCAGCTCCGGCGCCAAAGACGACGGCAATTCTCTGCAGCTTATAGACAGCCTCTGGCGCGCCTTGTTGCCGACCCCCGGAAAAGAAAACAAGCTTGTCGAAGTCAATAAATCGCCAGTCGCGTCGTTTGTCTATTCTCCAGAAAATCCCAAAGCCGGCGAAACCGTCAATTTTGACGCCGCTCTTTCCAAGGACGACGACGGAGAAATCATCTTTTTCAAGTGGGATTTTGGCGACGGAACGACTCTTGAAGCAAATCAACCCTTGGCGAATCACGTTTTCGGCCCAGCCGGCGAATATCAAGTGAAGCTCACAGTCCTTGATAACCAGAACGCTCCCTCGGAGCAGTTTTTATTGACTATCACCGTCGTTCCGGCTAGTCCGGTTTTAGCGCCAGCTCCGGGCCATATTCTAATCAGCGAAATCCAGGCCGGTACCGAAGAAGATTCGGAAAACGAGTTTGTCGAACTTTACAACCCGACCAACGAGACAATCAACCTCGAGAGTTGGGAATTGCGCAAAAAAGTTAATTCATCGGGCAATGAAACGAATTTGGTTGACAGCGAAAAATTTATCGGTTCAATCGCGCCCCGAAGTTTCTTTCTTATCACTCACGAGAATTACCAGGGCGATAAAACTCCTGATTTAAGATATTCTACTAATGCCGATTTGGCCTATACCGGCAATTCGGTGATTCTCTACAACGCCGACCACGAGACAGGCGTAATTATTGACCAAGTGTCGTACGAGAAAATCGACAAAGGCAAATCCTTGGAGAGAAAAGCTTGGTCAAGCAACGGATGTCTTTCGCGAGAGACAGGCGGAGAATTTTTGGGCAATGGTTGCGACACCGGCGATCCAGAGCAGGATTTCGAAATCCGCGAGCGTCCCAATCCGCAAAATTTTTCGAGTCTGGTTGAGCCGCGCGAGAGACCAGCGCTTTTTAGCGAAGCTGACTGGCTCTTTACTTACGACAAAGAAAATTTAGCCCTCAACTTCAGCTGGCCCCAGGGAGAAGAACTGATTTATGAGATCAGAGACCAGAAGAGCGATATCAAAGAGGTTGTTTTCAGAGATTCGGCCGGCCAGTTTTCCAAGAAAATTAACGAAGTCGGCCGCGACCGCAAATATAAATTCTCCATTCAAGTCTTTGATCGAGACGGCTTGGGGTCAGAAGCGGCTTTGGAGAAAGAAATAGAAACGCCGAGTTTTGTCAAAGACGTCGCTTTTTATAAAGCTCCTCGCCGCGGTTTTTCAGGCGAGGTTGACGAGCCGCTTATAGAATTTTCTTACGAGAGCTATCCTTTTCTGCCGCGGGATCTTGCTTTGGCCAGAGCTTACGGCGAACCAGCGAGTCCCAATTACAAAATTCTGGTTTTCTATTTGAACGACGACGCGCCCAAAGACGAATTCTTGCGAGGCGAAAATCCACGCGACGATTATTTGGACAAATCTTTGCGGCTGAAATATAGAACTTGCGGCGGCTATGAAGAAGCCAAGCCCTCGCTTGTTTTAGCTGACGTGCCGGAGAACTGCGGCACGGGCGAGATTCGGGGCGACGCCTTGGATTTCCCCCGCTATCTAGCAGAAGAAGACAGACATTTGCTTTTCCCGATCCAGAAATTCGGCGGAGAGAGCGATTTTTCAACCGACGATTACCTGACCGCGGCTTTTTACGGCTTTTACCGCACTTATCCCCAAGGCTATGAAGGGCCGGGCGCCTACGACAATTTCAAATTATTGGCGGTTGATAAAACCAGATATTATTTCCAAGACGCGACACCGGCTCACGAGCGGCCTTTGCCGCCGAAAAGCATTGATTTCAGTTTTGACCAGACCAAATTCGAATTAACCGCGACTTTGGGAGCGGCTGTTGATCCCGATACTTTCGACACCTCGCTTTCTTACGAGATAAGTTATGACGCCGGAGAAAACTGGCAGCCCGTAGACTTGGTCAGCAAGAAAATTATTGATCCCGGCGTAACCTATATTATCCAAGCCCGGGCCATTGACGATTTTGGTTTAAAATCGGAAATTATCGAGCGACCCTTTGACTCGCCGGCAATCCCCGCGCCTTTCGAGCTAACCAATATCAAGTGGGGCGAGCAAGGAGACGAAATCAGGCTGAATTTTGACTATGCCAACTTTCCTTTTGTAGAAAACCATAGCGAGAATAGTCAGTTTGACGTAATGATTTTTTTCTTGAACCAGCCGCCGCCGGCTTATCTTGGCGGAGGCTTTGACGGCGGCAAACACCCGCGGCTAAAAATCCGCCACCAGTCTTGTTCTGACTCAAAAGATGGGAATTTCGGTTCTTTGGTTTTGGCCAGGGCGCCGATTTATGTCCGGGACAGTATGTCTGGCAACCTTACTCCTCCCAATACTTGTTTTACTTGGTCGTCGGAAATAAAGCGGGCGGCTCTGGTGCCGTCGCCGGAAACAGGAGGGGCCGGTAGTATCAGCCTTGCGGTTTCTGGCTTGGCCAACAGCGACAAAGAGCTCGAAGACTTGACCTCTGGAGATTACATAACCATCGGTTTCTACAATGTCGATATGTGGAACAATATGATTTTAGCCGGCAATGACGCCAACAAGTATTATTTCCGAGGATTCTGAATTTGTGCAGTTCCGTAGTATCTAAATATCCAAGTAGTTTATAAATCGTCTGTCAAAAAGCTTGTTTTAAAAAAACGCTCTTAAGGCGTTTCTAAGTAAATGGAACAGGGGAGGAGCCGCAGTCTTATAGGCGACCAGCAAATGCTCAAATGCTGGCTGCCCCGACTTACTGCGCTTGCGCTCCTCCCCGCGGGTCGGGACCGTGGACCGGCTCGGCACCGGACACCCTCACAATGCCACCATACCTCCTCCTCCTCCTCCTCCTGTCAACCCCCATAGTCAACCGGCGTTTAATGCCTAATACCCAATACTTGCTTAATGCCTTAATACCAGATACTTAATGCCCGATACCCCTGATACCTAATACTTGATACTTAATGCCCGTCAGTCCCCGCCCCCCTCGTGCTATACTAAAAAATAATCAATGGATAAAAACGGGAAAATTTTAGGACTGAAGAAAAATATTTTCTTTCTCGGTCTGGTCAGTTTATTCAATGATTTTTCCAATGAAATGATCCAGTCGGTGATGCCGGTTTTCTTGGGCGTCACTTTGGGAGTGCCGGCTCTGGGCATCGGCCTTATCGAAGGCTTGGCTGACGCGGCGGCCAGTTTCTTAAAAATCTTCTCTGGCTGGTTTTCCGACAAGACCGGTCTCCGCAAACTGCCGGCGATTTTGGGCTACGCTCTTTCGGTCTCCACCCGGCCGTTTTTTATTTTAGCTTCGAGCTTCAACCATATTTTAACCATCCGGCTCGTTGACCGCGTGGGCAAGGGCTTTAGGGAAGCGCCGCGGGACGCGCTTTTATCCGAGTCAGCCGACCATAAAAATCTGGGCCGGTCTTTTGGTTATCACCGGGCTATGGACGCTCTGGGCGGAATGATGGGCCCTCTCGCGGCTTTTTTAATTTTGCCGGCCATAGCCAATAATTACCGGCTTTTCTTCGCCCTCGCTTTTGGCGTGGGTTTATTCTCGATTTTGAGTTTTGCCCTGGTAAAAGAAGTCAGGCGGCCGGCTGATAACAAGAAACTATCGAGACTGGACTTGGGATTGCTCAAGAAAAATCAGGCGTTTAAGCTTTTTATCGCCGCTATTTTTGTTTTTGGACTGGGCACTCTGCCGACAACTTTGATGCTTTTGCGGCCCATTGAAATCGGATTTGAGCCGGCCGTAATCCCGCTTCTCTATATGATCTATTACGTGATTTTCGTGTCGCTGGCCTTTCCTCTGGGAAAACTCTCGGACAAAATCGGCGAGCGGACAGTCATTGCCCTTGGCTTTTTGTCAGCTATTGTTGCTTATGCCGGTTTGGCTTTCGGCAGTTCGATTTTTTTGATTGCCTCGGCTTTTATGTTCTTCGGTTTGTATTCGGCCTCGACCGACGGCATTGAGCGGGCTTTGGCCGCCAAGCTCGTAAACCGCGAACTTTTGGCAACCGGACAGGGGATTTTGAATGCCGCGATCGGCTTGTCCTCGCTTCTCGCCGGCCTAATCGGCGGCGGCTTATGGACTTTTTTCGGGGCGCGGAGCGCCTTTATTTATGGAATGGCCGCGGCCGCCATTGGGCTTTTGGCGTTTACCCGCGTCTCTAAAAAAATATCGGGCAGAATATGTTGATTTACGCCAGTCATTTCTTCGGCGCTCTGATTTTTGCCGTTGCCATCGAGACTCTCTGCTTAATTTTTATCGCCAGAAAAATTTACCGTCTCCCGAAGAACCAGCTTAAATTAAAGACTATTATTTTCGCCGGGTTCTTCGCTTCTTTCGCCACTCTGCCTTATGTCTGGTATATTTTTCCGATTTTATTCTATGGTTCTGCCCGGTTAGCCGCTTTTTCGAGCGAGATTTTCGCGGTTTTAGTCGAAGCTCTTTTCTACAGCCTGGTTTTCAACTGGGGCTATAAAAAGGCGCTCTTGGCTTCGCTCTTGTGCAATCTGGTTTCTTTTGGCTTGGGCGAACTTACAAAATTCTATTTATTTGTTTGATTATTTTTCCAACCGAGGTAGAATGGAAAATAAACAATGAAGAATTTTAAAATAGCCCCTCTTAGGAAAAACAAACGCTCACTCTCGAGAATCGACGAAGAACTAAAAGACATTCGTCGGGAAATCGTTGAGCTGAAGAAGAGTTTGTCAACTAAGGCGGGGGCGGCGCGTCTCCAAGCGTTGGAAGAGCGAGTTGAAAAACTCGAGCGCGAGCTTTTAAGGCAAAAACAGGCGGTCAGATAAAAATAAAAAAATTAGACAATGGCTAAAATCGCCATAAACGGCTTTGGCAGAATCGGACGGCTTTTTTTGAGGCAAGCCTTGGGCGAGCCAGAGCTCGAAATAGTCGCCGTGAACGACTTGGGCGACTTGGAAAATCTGGCTTATCTTTTAAAATACGACACTGTCTACGGTCGCTGTAATAAAAAAATAGAAGCCGACAAAGAGAAGAGAGAGCTTTTAATAGACAAGCGAAAAATCAAATTTTTCCAGGAAAAAGACCCGTTAAAATTGCCCTGGAAAGACTTGGCTATTGATATTGTCATTGAATCAACCGGAGCTTTCGAGTCTTATGAGAAAGCCAGGGCGCATATTTTAGCCGGCGCCAAAAAAGTCATTATCACCGCGCCGGCCAAAGACGCCGACACGAACGAAGCCAAGACAGTATTGGTCGGCATAAACGAAAACGAGCTTCAAGCCTGCGAGCTGATTTCCAACGGCTCTTGCACCACCAACGCGGTGGCGCCGGTTATGGCAGTCTTGTCAGAGAATCCGGGCATAGCAAAAGCGGTTTTAAACACTGTCCACGGCTACACCGCCAGCCAGAATTTGGTTGACGCCGCGACCAAGGGTCAGGATTTTCGCCGCGGACGGGCAGCTGGCCAGAACATCGTGCCTTCGACAACCGGCGCCGCCCTTACCGTGAGCCGCGTCCTGCCGGAACTTGCCGGAAAATTCGACGGCCTGGCTTTGCGGGTGCCAATCATAACCGGATCAATCGCCGATATTACTTTTTTAGCCAAGCGCAAAACTTCGGTTGAAGAAATTAACGAGATTTTGCGCCGAGCCGCGGCCTCGCCCCGCTTACAGGGAATTCTCGCCGTGACCGAAGACCAGATTGTCTCCTCTGACATCGTGGGCGAGCCTTATGCCGCCATTGTCGACCTCAAATTCACCAAAGTTATCGACGGCGACCTGGTCAAAGTGTTTTCTTGGTATGACAACGAATGGGGGTACGCGGCCATGCTCGTTCGTCAGGTTAAAAATCTGGCGCAACTGTTATAATTTATGCGAGGGGGCGTTAAATTGCCTTCCGGCGAAAAGCAGTCGTTTTAATAAATAAAATAAAAAATAATGGAGCGAGCAAGCGTTTTATTGGATAAGGCCTGGAAAATTTATCGTCCAAGGTTCTGGGAATTGACGTTGGTTATGCTGATCCCCGCGGCGATTATGACGACGAGCGCGACCCTAAACGCGATCGTGCTGGCATCAACGCAGAATCTCGTGGTTAGCTCCTTAATTCTTTTCGCGGTTAGCCTGTTAACCGTCCTGCTCGGAATAATTATTAATCTGGGCGTTATGTATTCCATTGCCGAAAATCTGCCGATTCGGAAAACTCTGGTTAAAGCCTGCGGCGGCATTTTGGCCTATGGGTGGATTATGTTTTTGAGCGCGCTGATCACGCTGGGAGGTTTTCTGTTTTTGGTGGTGCCGGGGATAATTTTCAGCCTATGGTTTATAATGGCGGCTTATGTTTTTGTCGCCGAGAAGCAAAAAGGACTTAACGCTTTATTGAGAAGCAGAGAATACGTTCGGGGGCACGGTTTAGCAGTCGCCTGGAGATGGTTCTTCTTTTTCATAATAAGCCTGGGATTGACGCTCGCGGCGTCCCTCGGCGGCTCGCTTTTGACCTCGGTCTTAAATTCATTCGGGCTTGATTTGAGGCTTCTGGTAGAGGCGGCGACGGCTTTCCTGACCGCGGTTATTATGATTTTGGGCCTACATTATAATTGGGTTCTGTTCGAAGCTCTTCGTCAGCAGAAACCTGACTTGCGCGATAAGCCGGTTGCCGCGCGAAAGGGCTGGTGGGCGGCAGCGGCTTTATGGGGTCTCTTAGGGCCGCTCGGAACCTTAAGCGTAATTACCATAGCGACGTTAAACCCGAACGAACTTTTGCTTCAAGCGCGAGATGCGCAGAGAATGTCCGACTTGCCCACCCTGCAAACGGCCCTAGCGTTTTATGCTGTCGCGGTCGCTCCAGCCGACTTCTCCTTTTGCGTTCCCGGGAAAGTATTTTCTTCCGATAAGGGAACGACGGCCATAGATGGCACAGGCTGGCTGCCGATTGATTTCGATAAAATTTCTGGCGGGTCGCCGATAGGAAAATTGCCCAGCGACCCCATAAATCGCGGCCAGTATGTTTATAAATTCGCTTGCGACGCTCGAAACCCGGATTTTGAGTTAAATGGCGTATTAGAGAGCGGCAAACACAAACTAAAGATGGCCGAAGACAAAGGGAATAATGATAATGTTTATGAAATCGGAACAGTCCCGGGGCTGAATCTTATCCCGTAAGAAATGATTATCTACATCGGCGCCGACCATCGGGGATTTAATCTCAAAGAGTCGCTCAAAAATCATTTAAAGCAGAGCGGCTACGAAGTGGTTGATGTCGGCAATGACCATTATGATAAAGACGACGATTTTCCTGATTTTGCCATACCGCTGGCCAAAGAAATTTCGGCTGATCCGGATGGCCGGCGGGGGATATTGATCTGTGGCTCTGGCGTGGGAATGGATGTGGCGGCCAACAGAGTCGCCGGCGTGCGGTCGGCTTTAGCCGCGACCCCGGACCAGGCCTATATGAGCCGCAACGACACTGATACCAATGTTTTGTCTCTGGCAGCTGATTTTTTGAGCGAAGACCAAGCTAAAAAGATTCTGGCTGTCTGGCTCGAGACGCCCTTTGCGGGCGACGAAAGATACCGCCGCCGACTCGATAAAATCAGGGAAATTAACGAAAGTTGACAGAATCTGGCAGCTTGTGCCATTGTTAAATTATGGCTATAAACAAAGCCAAAATTATTCAAAATTCTTGACACTTGGACTGGTGAAAAAATATTTTACCCGCAAGTAGAACCTAGCGATAAAGGTCGATAACCAGAAGCAAAAAAATTAAAAGTCAAAATTAAATAAGAAAAACAAAATAAAAAAATGAAAACAAATCAAAGATTAAAAACTCTAGTATTGCTTAGCGGTTTTGCGGCTTTGCTTTTAACGCCAGTCGTTTTAGCCGAAGACATAGCAACCGCCGAGGCGACCCAAGGAAGTTGGTGTTATTCATTTAAGAATGTCATTAAATACGGCGACAGAGGCGGGGCTGTCGCAGCCTTGCACACGGCGTTAGGCAAAGAAAACTTGTCAGTCTCGGGACAGCCGATCCAGATAAAATCTTTAGAGCAGAATAATAAGAGTTTCGGAGAGAGCACCGCAGATACCGTTATCGCCTTTCAGCAGAAATACAAAGAAGCGATTTTGGTTCCTCGCGGACTGCTCTTCGGCACCGGTTATGTCGACGAGATCACCCAGGCCAAACTTAACTCGCTCTATAGCTGTCAAGCCGCATCCATAAACATTGTATCTCCCGGAGAATCTCGTTCCGCGAACGAAACAAAAGAAACCGTGCGTGAAGCATTAGTGGTCGGAAAAAAATATGTTATACGATGGACGTTAACTCCAAATGTTAGCGGACAAACCGCCGAGATAAGCCTGGTGGGTTCTAAAAAAGAAGAAAAAGAAGTAGAGAGTAGTACTAGTTGGCGATGTTGCGAGCAATACCCACAGGCTTCAGTGGTACCTAAGTGTTTCCCTTCTAGGGAAGACAAAAGCGGCGAAGAGAAGGACTCGAGTGGTAACGTGATAAAAGAAACAACTTGCAACCGCCCTTCTTCTCTAAAGCGGAAAATAGAACCTGATTATAGGAAGACTACCGTAATAGCGCCTAACGCGGTTTCTCCGTTCGAATGGACAGTCAGCCTGCCTTCGGGTTATGAGTCCGGCGAATATTTTTTCCAGATCAAGGCGAGCGGCACGCGATTTAGCACGGCGAAGACCAGCGAATCCGTAGCGATTGCGCCGGCAATGGTTGATACCCCCGAACCCAATCCAATAAATCTAACCGCCAGCTTGAATAACGCGACTAAAAAACTCGGCGTTAATTACACTTATAGTTGGACTTATGTGGCGCCACCGAGTTCTACGGACTCGACTCCTCCGAAGAAAGGAACAGCTTCCGCTCCCAACCCAAACGAAAGACGTTGCGAGCTGTGGTTTGCCGGTACAAACAAAACCTTCCTTAAAAAAGCCGTTTGTAAGATCGGGCAGTGCCAGCTTTCTGACCGTCAATCGTTTGACGTTTCCTCGGTCTCCCAGAACAGATTCGAGTGTTCAGTGACCTGTTATGCTCCGGGGAACGATTCATCAAAAGTTAGGAAGTCAACGGAGATACAAATTCCCGCCTGGTCAACGTCTGCTAGTGGCCAGACTTCTCTTCTCGGCAGAATCGGTTCTATCTTCGGCCTCGGCCAGTAAATCGGGCGATAGAATCAAGATAGGTTTCGATTTCAAGCGGCCTCCCAAAGGAGGCCGCTTTGGGCTATTTAATTTATAGGGTTCTAGGTGCGCGAACTTGACAGAACATCGGTTAAGATGCTTTATTAATATAAAGGCTCGATTAAAGATAAACCAAAACAGAAATACAGCAGATTATGAAATACGCGCAAAGGATCGGCATTCTAGTGTTAGCATTCGGTTTCGCGCTTACAGTTTTTGCGCCCAGCGTTCTGGCGGAGACCAAACAAGATTTGCAGGCGCAGCTCCAGGCATTATTGCAACAGATGCAAAACCTGCGGGATCAGATTGCGCAAGAAAATCGATGTCTCCAGGTTATTACTCCAGCCCAGAATTCCTCGACTGGCGAATGCAAAGAATTTTCAACTCCTTGCGAGGTGCCGTTTGGCTGGGCAAAAGTTAATAGTTGTCCAGTTCGAGCGACAATCACAAGCGGTTTATGCACTCGTTTAAGCAGTGTTTATGGAGAAACATTTGTGGATGTTGATGCGGGATCAATTTCTATCAGTGGCAGAGATTATGTCATTAACAGCGCAACTGGCGTTACTGCTGGCGCCAACCAGACAATGAATTTTTATGCATATGTACCAGAAGGGAAGTCTACGGGCTGGATCGGCACCGCCCTAGCCGGTTCACGAGAAGCAGCCTCTTTTCAATCCGAGGGCGTCTTAATAGCCTCTGTCCAGAGCGGTCCCAATCCGACAGACCCAAGTTCTCAATACGGAGGCGTTATAAAGAGCATTACAAGCTATGCGTTGAGATGCGCGAATTATATGCGACCATCGCTTACCATCTTTTCGCCAAAGGGAGGAGAAATTTGGAAGGCGGGAGAGACGCATACTATTAAGTGGCGAGCAACCGGCATAACCACCATCGACAAACTTTCGCTGTGCGGTATCTCTAATTATCTCGGTGAGATCTGCACCAGCGAAGCTGTTAATCTGCCGGCCTCCACTGGAAATTATCAGTGGCGCCTTGACCCGAATCACCCCTACTTTCCCGGGGCTAATTTGTGGATTAGATTTACGGTAGAGAATAAACAATGGGATAGTCAGCGGTTTAGCGTCGTCGAAGAACTGCCTAAAAATTCACCGCCTGTCATCCACAGCCTGAAAGGTCCGACTTCGCTTAAAGTAGGAGAGGTCGGCACTTGGACGATTCAAGCATCGGATCCGGAAGGAGGCAGTTTAGCCTATAGGATTGTTTGGGGAGATGAGCCGATCTCTGCTTTGTCATTCCCTGAAAACGAGCCTTTTGCGCAAACAGCTACCCTTACCCACTCTTACGCCACTGCCGGTAAATTCATTCCCAAAATTACTGTCCTCGACAGCCAAGGGCTTTCAGCAAAAGCAAGCGTGAGCGTGGAAGTTAAACCAGCCGTTCGTAAGCCGATTGTTTTCTTCTCTCCAAAGGGAGGCGAGAAATGGTCTGTCGGACAAACAGTGTCTTTGAACTGGACCCCGGAAGAAACAGTGGATATGCTCGGTTTGCTCGAGGTAAAAACAAAGAGACAGATACCACTCGATTCTTTAGTTAAGCCGCCGTTTCCATGGATTGTCTCGTTGTCTCCCGATTTAAAGCCGGGCACCTATCGTTTGGGAGTGACAAGAGGAGACAAGACAGACTATAGCAATCCTTTCACCATTTTGGCTCCCTCCGTCACTGTGCTTTCACCGAATGGCGGAGAAGAATGGTTGTTCGGTAGAACCTATAATATTACTTGGAAGGCGCAGGACGTGAAGAAAGCTTATATTCACCTAAGTTCTCCAGAGGGCGGGATATGCAAGCTGGCTGAAGCGTCGGCCGAAAAAGAAACCCTTAGAGTAAAATTCACCAAAGGCCAAAAATGTTCTGGCAGCACTTCGGTTATCGGGGAAGGCAAGTATAAGATTCTGATAACGACTGATAATCCTGCGGTTAAAGACGAAAGCGATAACTTGTTTAATCTTCTTGTTCCGGCAGTGGGTTCGTCTAGCTGGAATTCGCTGGTTGGTAAAGTCGGAGAACTTTTTCGCTAAAGCAAAAACGCGTTAAGGCGTGCGCACAAGCGGCCTCCTTTGGAAGGCCGCTTGGGATTTAATTTGTGCTAAAATTAAGCAGATGCAAGTTATTCCGGCCATAAATTGCCCTGATTTCGATTGCGCCAAAGAAACCATTAAAAAAACAGCCGAATTTTTACCAACGGCCGGCTGGATCCATATTGACATCTCCGACGGAAAATTCACGCCCAGCCTTACCTGGAACAATCCGCGAGAACTTATGGCCTTTCTGAAGCGAGAATTTCGGGGTTTTTCTCCGAAAGTCGAAGTGAATTTAATGGCGCTTAATCCGGAGGATAAAATCGAAGACTGGCTCCGAAACGACGTAAATAGAGTAATTATAAGCGTCGAATCCATAACCGAGCCGGAGCGTCTATTTCGCATCTTAGAAAAATACGACGCCGAAGCTATGCTTTCTTTGTCGCCCGGCACTCCAGTCGAGAGACTCTTTACTTATCTGCCGCGATTTTCCGAGTTTCATCTTTTAGCGGTCGAGCCAGGTTTCTCCGGTCAGAAATTCGACGAGAGCGTGCTGGAAAAAATAAAGCTTTTGAGACAGAGAGCGCCGAGTGCTATAATCGAAGTTGACGGCGGCATAAATCCTGAAACGGCGAGTCTGGTTAAGGCTGCGGGCGCCGACATCATTGTCTCCGCCTCTTATATTTTAGGGAGTCTGAACCCTAGAGAGGCTTACGAAAAATTGGCTTCGGTTTAACCCGGAAATAAAAATATCGAATTTTTTATTTTTCCGCTGCCATTTTTCACTTTTAATTTGTAATGCTTGAACTCCACGAAGAAAAGCTGAAATTTCTGGAACAAACCGCCAACAAAGTAAGGCAGGCGATTATCGAAATGCTGGGAGAAGCGGGGTCGGGCCATCCGGCCGGCTCTCTGGGTATGGCTGATATTTTCACGGCTTTTTATTTTCATATTTTGGCCCACGATCCGCGAAATCCTGATTGGCCGGATCGGGACAGGCTGATACTCTCCCACGGTCACGTCTGTCCGGCGAGATACGCGGCTATGGCTTACGCCGGTTATTTTCCTTTGGCAGAATTAAAAACCCTGCGGAAAATCAATACCCGCCTTCAGGGCCATCCGCACCGGACAAGCCTTCCGGGCGTGGAGACGACTTCTGGCCCGCTCGGTTTGGGGCTGGGGCAGGCCATAGGTATGACGCTCGCCGCTAGGCTCGACCGCAGAAAATACCGCGTTTACTGCCTGATGTCAGACGCCGAGCAACAAGAGGGCAATACTTGGGAATCGGCAATGTTCGCCGGCAAAGAAAGGCTAAGCAATTTAACGGCCTTGATTGACCGGAACAATATCCAAATCAGCGGTTTTACCGAAAAAGTAATGCCCCTCGAGCCGCTCCGCGAAAAATACGAGTCATTCGGCTGGCATGTTTTGGAAATCGACGGTCACAATTTTGAACAGATTATTGACGCCGTGAACGAAGCCAAAGCCATTTACGAAAAACCGACCGTTATTATCGCCCACACCATTCCCGGCAAGGGCGTAAGTTTTATGGAGCAGGATCCTTCTTGGCACGGCAAGGCGCCGGACAAAGAACAAACCGAGAGAGCCTTGGATGAATTGCGGGCGCTCGGCAGTAAAATTAAAAGCGAACACGCTCAATCGAGTTAAAAGTCGAAAAAATAAAAATTAAATGGTCAGCAATTATATATTTTTATTAATCAGAAAATTTTATCTCTACATAGTGGTTCTTATTGGAATTGTTCTGGTAGTTATCGGCAGCGTGAGGTTGGTCGACATCGGACTCAAGACTTATATTTTCACTAGAGCCGAACAATGGCCGGTATCGCCAGCCCGGCGGATTGTGTCTCTAACGGAAGAGAACGGCCAAGAAGTTAATTATCAAGAACCGTCTCCGGAAGAACAAGCAGAATATACTCGCGCACAGTCGATAACCAGGCGTCAAGGCGAAGCGGCGGGGTCGCTCGCGATGATTATCGTCGGCCTCCCACTCTATCTTTATCATTGGAGCATCCTCAAGAAAGAGCAAGGTTAAAATGTTAAACCCGGAAGCAAAACTCAATCCTAATTTATTTGACGAAGACGTTGAGAAAAAACCGATCCGCGACGGTTACGGCGAAGCTTTGATTTGGCTGGGAGAAGAGAATCCGGAGGTGGTAGTTCTCTCGGCCGACCTCGCCGAGTCGACGCGCGCCGAAGCTTTTGCCAAAAAATTCCCGGACAGATTTTTTGAAGTCGGGGTGGCCGAGCAAAATATGGCGACTATCGCCGCCGGTTTGGGCGTGAGCGGCAAAATTCCTTTTATTTCTTCTTTCGCTATTTTTTCGCCGGGCAGAAACTGGGAGCAAATCAGGACGACCATTGCCTATAACGACTCGAACGTTAAGATCGCCGGCCACCACGCCGGTCTCGCTGCCGGTCCTGACGGTGCCACCCACCAGGCGACCGAGGACATCGCTATTATGCGAACCCTGCCCAATATGAAAATTTTCGCGCCCTGCGACGCGATCGAAGCCAAAAAAGCCACTCTCGCCGCGGCCAAAATTTGGGGGCCGGTTTATCTCCGGTTCAGCCGGCCCGAGACCCCGATTATTACCACCGAAGAGACGCCCTATGTTCCGGGCAAAGCTGAAATTTTTTGGCAACCGCGAGTTGGCAAGAGAAAGCCGGAAGCGGTTATTATCGCTTGCGGTTTTCTCGTCCACCACGCCTTGCTCGCCGCTTTTGAATTAGACAAAGAGGGAATCGGCGTCATTGTATTAAATAGTCACACTATAAAACCGATCGATGAAGAGAGAATAATCGAACTGGCCAAAAAATGCGGGGCGGTGGTGACAGTCGAAGACCACCAAATCATAGGCGGTCTGGCTGGCGCCGTAGCCGAGACCCTGGCAAAACACGCGCCCCAGCCCATTGAGTTTGTCGGCTTAAGAGATGTTTTTGGCGAATCAGGGCCAGCCAAAGAACTCGCGGAGAAGTACGGTTTGGGAGTTAAAGCCATCAAACAGGCAGTCAAAAAAGCGACTAGCAGGAGAAAGTAGAAAAACGGGTTTTTTGATTAGACCGTTTGACCAGCCGGCAATTTCTTAAGCGTGTTTTTAATAGTCGCCAAAAAAGTTTCCGGCAGAGTTTCGGATTTGACGAGATAAGTGTCGGCTCCCAATTCGAAAGCCCGGTTTTTAGTTTCAACGTCGTCGAGATTGGAGAAGACGACAATCGGTATGGTTTTTAATAACGGATTGCTTTTGATTTTTTCCAAAAAAAGCATACCCCTCTCTTCGCTCAAGCCTTTTCCGCCGTCATAGGGGAGGATAAGGTCGAGGATGATCACATCGGGTCTCGTATTGTCGACTGCTTTCAGGCCTTCTTCCAGGGAAGTGGCGCCCAAAATCTCGTATTGGTATTCGGCGTCGAGCGACAGAGCCTCGCCGAAAAGCGACCGTAATAAACTTTCGTCTTCCACGAATAAAATTTTTACTTTTTTTGCTTCAGCCATAGCTTAAATTATAAATTAATTGCGAGCGGCAAGGCAATAATGATTTTTTTGCCTTGGTTTCGACCGGGGCTTTCAGCGGAAATATTTCCCCCAAGGAGCTGGGTGATTTCTTTGGCGATATAGAGATTTAGCGATTCCCGGAAAAAGCCTTGGAAAATTTCTTGTTTTTCTTCCGCTTCGAGCCCGATGCCAGTATCTTTGATTTCAATGATAACACTATTGCCGTTTTTTATCGAGGAGAGGCTGACACCGCCGCTTTCGGTGTCGTCTCGGGCCGCGGCCAGACTCTTTTCAAAAAGCAGGTTTAGATAATTTTTGTCTGACCGGACAGCCGGCAAGTTTTCCAGACCCTCGGTTCTAAAATTAAGTCTTTTTTTCTCGTAACTAGCTCTAAGTTTTTCTTCATAAACTGTTTCGATTAGTTCTTTTAAGGCCACCTCCTCCGGGTTAGTCGCCGTCCCTTCTTTGTACCGCAGCGAGATAGCCAAAAAAACGTCATTGATTAAAGCATTCAACCTTTCCGTATTGTCCAGGGCTTTTTTGGCGAATTCTTCACGTTTCTCGGCTGACAGCTTTTGGTAGAGGTCGGGCTGGAGGAAACTCAAACAGCCCTTGATTATAGTGAGCAGTCCTTTTAAATCGTGCTTGGCTCTTCGCAAAAAATTTATCTCGTCAGCCATTTAATAATTATACCACAGATTGAAGTGACTCTTTATGGTATAATTCAATTTATGAAGAACACTATTAAAAAAATTATATTGGTGGCGTTTGTGGTTGTAGTCGCGGCCGCCGCCACCTATTTTCTGTTCCGGGAGTTCACGAAGACGAAAGAAGTGAAAATCGGTTTTCTTTTACCCCTTTCAGGCGAAATGGCTGATTACGGGATTTCCACGCGCGACGGCGCCGAGTTCGCCATCAGCGAGTTTAATATGAGCCAGAAAAGAATAAAGATAGTGTCGGTATTCAAAAATCAGGAAGAGGATCCGGAGAAAACCGACGTGATGGCCAAGGAACTCGCGGCCGACAAAGAAATTATGGGTATAGTCGGACCGATAATTTCGAGCACCACTTTGATTGCCGGAAAAATCGTGGACGAAAATGGCCCGGTCCTCATCGCCACCTCGGCCACTAACACCAAAATTTCAGGGTTGAGCAAATATGTCTTTCGGCTCGCTCCTTCCGACGCCTGGCAAGGCATCGAATTGGCCCGGTTTGCCGTGAACAAACTCGGCTATAAAAAAATCGCCGTCATCTACCAAAGAGACGAAGACTACAGCCGAGATCTGGGAGAAATTTTTTCCGAGGAAGTGGAGAGGCTGGGGGGCGCGATCGTCGCCAAGGAAACTTATCTCGGCGACGACACTGATTTCGCTGAACAGTTGTCGGTTATCAAGACTGGAAAGCCGGAAGCGATTTTCGTGCCGGCTTATACCAGGCAGGGCGCGCTTATTGCCCAGCAAAGGGCGAGATTGGGGATGGCCGACGTCCGATTCTTGGGGGCCGACGGCGTGGGCACCGAAGATTTTTTGGCTTTGGGCGGCAAAGCGGTCGAAGACGCGATTGGAACGGTCTTTTTCGACGCCAAAACCAAAGATCCGCTTGCCCAGCAATTTATTGCCGAATTTAAGAAACTCTATCCGACCCAGCCCTCCTGGGTTGATGTGGGTCTTGGTTATGACGCGACTAAGGTGCTCATCAAAGCGATTTCGAGCGTCGGCAAAATTAACCGCCAGACAGTTCGCGACGCGGTCGCCGTCACGCGCTTTCACGGCGTAACCGGCGACATCGCCTTTGATAAGAACGGAGACGCGGTCAGCCCGAATTTAATAAAATTACAGGCTGAAGGAGGCAGGTGGAAAATGATAGAAGAGTGATCCCCTAGATTCTTATAGGCTAAATTTAAAATGAAAAGCAAATTAATCATAGCGTTAACCGCGCTTATCGCAGTTGCTCTTGTCGTTAGCTTTTCGGTCCCACACAAAGGAAAAGAAACAAAAGAAGTCAGGGTGGGGCTTCTCCTCTCTTTGACTGGCGTGCTAGCTGACTATGGAACCGGAGTAAGAGATGGGGCGATGTTGAGGATAAATAAATTTAACGCTAGTCAAAACAAGATTAAAATCAAAGCGATTATTAAAAATCAAGAAAGCGATCCGGAGAAAAATAAAGCGATGGCCGAAGAGCTGACAGCCGATAAAACCATACTAGACATAATTGGTCCGCTTAGTTCAACAGATGTCTCGGTAGCCGGAAAGATTGCCCAAGATAATAAAACGGTTTTAATCGCTCCTATGGCGACTAACACTAAAATTTCAGAGCTGGGAGATTACGTCTTTCGTGTCTGTCCGTCAGACGCTAAACAAGGCATAAATTTGGCGAGTTTCGTCGTTAACGACTTGGGACGCAAACGAATCGCGGTCCTTTATATGGAGGACCAAACTTACAGTAAAGACTTGGGTGAAATTTTTGCTGACGAGGCAATCAGGCTGGGCGGCAAAATAGTGGCTATAGAGAGGTGTAGTCAATATACCACCGAATTTGCCAACCAATTAACTTCTATTAAGAAGGTGGAGCCCGAGCTTATTTTCGCTCCTATTTATACGAAGCAGGGTGCCCTCGTCGTTCAGTATATGAAAAAGTCGGGGATGAAAGATATCGAGCTTTTGGGAGCCGATGGACTTAGCGGTGAAGAATTCTTTAGATTCGCCGGCAAAGAGTCTGAAGGGGTAATGGCTACCAGTTTTTTTGACCTCGGATCCTCTGACAGTCGAGTGAGAGATTTTGTTTCTGAATTCGAAAAAAGCTATGGGAAGGGTTATACCCTGCCGTACGTCGCTTTGGGTTATGACGCAGCCGGCGTCCTCGTTCATGCGATTTCTTTAGCTTCTGAGATGACCAGAGAAGAAATTAGAGATTTGGTCGCTGTGACTAAAGATTTTCCCGGCGTGACTGGCAATATTACTTTTGACGAAAACGGCGACCCGGTTGACCCGAAAATAATAAAATTAAAAGCGGAAGATATGGAATGGAGGGTCTTTAGAGAAAAGTAATTTAGTACAGACGGTGAAGCTCTCTTTATTCGCGAAAATTGTAGTCAGCTTTCTCTTGGCGACCGCGATCCCCATAGCTATTTTCTTTTTCTTCGCGGAAAAAACGTCAACTGACATCTTGAGGTCTGACGTCTACGGTCGGAACCGGCTTTTTTCCAAACAGGTCAGCAACCAGCTGGATGTTTTTGTTATCGACCTCGAAAATATCTTAAAGAGCCTAAACAGCGCCGAGGCCATCAAAGAAAACGATGCCGCGGGAATGGTCGAAGTTCTCGAATCGTATTATCAAAATTTTGTCGCTTTCGGCGAAAGAACGTTTGAAACTTTCGTGGTCCTTGATAAAGACGGGGTCGTCAAGAGCGTCTACCCTTACAAGGAAGAATATATCGGTCTAAATTACGCCCACTTCGATTATTACCGAGAAATTGCCGCTGGCCAAGAAAAATATATTTCTCCCAACGTCTGGGTGTCTCCGATTACCGGCCGATCGGTGGTCGAAATTGCCTTTCCGGCAAAAAACAGCCGAGGAGAAACAGTAGCCATTGTCTCGGCTAATATAAATTTGGCGACCATAACTAGAGTGGCCCAAGAGCTCAAGTTGGGCAAACAGAGCGCTGTTTTTATTTTGGACAAGAGCGGAGTTTTCGTCGCCCACCCTGAAACTTCCCTGGTCGTCGAGAGACAGAACATCAACAATGTTTACCCGGGACTTTTTGCCGTTATCAAGAGCAAAGAAGAAGGCGAAATTTCCTGGCCCGAGGACAAACCGAAGTTTATCTTTAACTGGTACACCTCGCCCACCATCGGCTGGAAAGTGGTCTCGGCCCAAGAGATAAAAGAGGCGCTGGCGGTTTCCGACACCCTACGGAGGTTATTCGGCTATCTTCTGGGAGCAATTCTTTTGCTTATCGGCGCGGTCAGCTATTTTATAAGCCGCAGGATTGTCACTCCGGTGAAAAAGCTATCGAGAGGTCTTGAGGAAATCGCCAAAGGCAACTTGGATATGAGGATAGAAATTAAAACCGGAGACGAGATAGAAAGTCTGGGCGACAACTTCAATGTTATGGCGGCCGAGATCAAGGACTACCAGGGTAAGCTGAAATCGGCCTATGAAGTGGAGAAAAAGGCCAGGATGGATCTGGAGAAACTGGACGAAGCCAAAGACCAATTTGTCTTGATCACCCAGCACCACTTGCGCACGCCCCTAACCATTATGAAGGGTTATATTTATTCTATCCTTTCAGAGTTTGGCGGCAGACTGGAGCCTAAAATAGTTGATTATCTGGGCAAGGTTTCTTCTTCCACCGACCGGCTGGTAAAAATGGTCAACGAATTTTTAGACATCTCCCAATTCCAAGTCGGCAAAAGCATTCTTAAGCTCGCGCCTGTTAATTTAAAAACAGTCATTCTGGAGATTATCGACGAGCTCCAGCCGGAGATTCAGAAGAAGAATCTTTTTGTAAGAGTCGTTCCCGAGGCAGAATGGCCTGAACTAGTCATCGACCGCGAGAAGTTGAAGCAGGCCGTTTTCAATCTTATTGATAACGCGATAAAATATACCGAGAAGGGAGGCGTTACGGTAAGTTTCGAAGAACAGAAAGACAAGACGCGGATAATCTTGGCCGTACAGGACACCGGCATCGGCTTGACCGAGGAAGAAATCACCGGACTTTTCAGCAGATTCTTTGAGCGGGGAGAAAAAGCCAAAACTTTGTTTGCCACCGGCCGCGGCATTGGTCTTTTTGTGGCGGCCAACATCGTTAAAATGCACGGCGGTAGAATGTGGGCAACGAGCGAAGGCCGAGGTAAAGGGTCGACATTCTACATAGAGCTTCCTTATAAAAGCGAAATCCGATGAACAAAAAAGGAATTTTATTAATCGAAGACGAAGTTGATATAGCGAACCTCTATAAGCTGGCTTTCGAGGTGGAAGGATTTGAAATAGAAACGGCCTTGACCGGAAAAGAAGGATTGGAAAAAATTAGAGCTTCTGTCGGCGAAGGCGGAACTAAATTCGATTTGATCCTCTTGGACCTGCTTCTGCCGGATATTTCCGGCATAGATATTCTGAAAGATATAAAAAGCGGAGAAGAGACGAAAAATCTCTCGGTTTTAATTCTTACTAATTACGCGAGCGACCAGATCAAATATCTGACCAGCGACAAGAATTTGGCGAATACCCCCTATCTTATTAAAATAAACATTACCCCCCAGCAATTGGTGGAGAGCGTGAAAAAAACATTAGCAGAAAAAAGTGTTTGACATTATTGCCGTCGGTTCGACTACGCGCGACGTGTTTCTTAAAGTCGCGGCCCCGCTTGTTAATCTAAAAAACGCCCCTTATCGAAGGACTATTGTTTTGCCGCTCGGCAAAAAAATCGAAGCCGAAGACATTTATTTTTCGGTCGGCGGCAACGCCCTGAATGCCAGCGTGACTTTTAGCCGTCAAGGTTATAAAACCGCGCTCGCGGCGAAAATCGGGAAAGACGTCGAGGGCGGCGAAGTGCTGAAAAGATTGAAAAAAGAAAAGATATCCATTGATTTGATTAAAAAAGACGACCACCTGCCCACTGCTTATTCGGTGATTTTAATCCAAGGCGGCGATCGGGCGCTTATTAGCTATCCGGCGGCGAGCCACGGTTTAACGCTCAAGGATTTTAATTTTTCCAAAATGAAAAGCAAGTGGTGGTACGTCTCGCTTTCCGGAGAATCCTATAGGATCCTGCCGGCGCTCCTCGACTTTGCTGGCAAAAATCAGATTCAAGTGGCTTTGAATCCCACCGGTTACCATATAAGCAAGGTCGGTAAAAAACTGCGGCAGCACCTTTCGAAAGTGGCTCTGCTTATTTTGAATGAAAACGAAGCGGCGACCTTGACCGGCATATCTTTTAAATCTCCCGATAAAGTATTTCGAAAAATCGACGAAATGATGCCGGGGATAGCCGTGGTTACCTCGGGAAAACAAGGCGTCTCTGTTTCTGACGGCCGAGTGATTTATAGAGCCGGCGTTTTTCCGACAAAAGTCGTTAACCGGACCGGCGCCGGCGACGCTTTTGGCTCGGGATTTGTCGCTGGCATGCTCGAGCGCGGTGAGCGGTGCGAAAAAGGAATCTGCCGACCGGTGAACATCGAATACGCCATTCGCCTGGCGACCGCTAACGCTGCCTCGATTATGGAGAAGGTCGGCGCGAGCGAAGGCGCGCTCACCGAGAAAAACTTTAAAAACCAAAAACGCTGGCAGACTCTAAAAATCAACGCCCGTAAACTTGCTTGAGAAAGATCACCCTTCCCTTTTTAATACTAACTACCTAATACTAAACACCGTTTTCTCCCGATGAAATCCTTACTTTCATACATTAAAGAAGCAGAAGCCGAACACACGGCCATCGGTCATTTTAACATTTCTGATCTTACGGGATTAAAAGGCATTCTCGAGGCCGTGCGCGAGCTAGACAAAGAAATTCCGGTTATTATCGGCGTATCAGAAGGCGAGGGAAACTTTATCGGCCTTGGCCAAGTCGCGGCCCTGATCAAGTCCTTGAGAGAAGACGGCTCCCCGATATTTCTAAACGCCGACCACACCCGGACCATTAAAGGGATCGAGGAAGCGGTGCTCGCCGGTTTTGACATTGTAATGTTTGACGGAAGCAGGCTGGCTTACAAAGAAAATATCAAGCTGACCAAAGAGGCGGTCTCTCGCGCTAAAAATTTAAACCCCGACATTTTGGTCGAGGGCGAGCTGGGTTATATCGCCGGTTCCTCGGCCCTGCTCGAAGAAGAAATAGTTATTCGGGAAGAGGATTTAACCAGGCCGGTGGAAGCGGTTGTTTTTGCCGAAGAAACCAAAATTGACCTTTTGGCGCCGTCCGTGGGCAACATCCACGGCATTTTAAGTTACGCGCCAAATCCCGCTCTTGACATAGAGCGTATTAAAGAAATCAAGAAGACGACCAATCTGCCGCTTGTTCTCCACGGCGGGTCAGGCCTTCGCGAGGAAGAATTTAGAGCCGCTATCTTGGCCGGCGTCTCCATCGTCCACATAAATACCGAGCTGCGACTGGCTTGGCGGCGGGGCCTAGAACAGGGCTTGCGGCAGAACCCGAAAGAAATTACGCCCTATAAAATTTTGCCGACCGCTGTCCAGGAAATCAAACAAGTTGTTTTAGGACATCTTAGAACTTTCAATCTGACAAGTTAATAAAAAAGCCGGCTGATTCGCTTTGCGTCTTCGGCTTGAACTCTGGGTCTGAAATATAGTAGATTTATAGTCTATGGAATTAAAAACGGCAAAAAGAGATATTTCTCCGGGCGCAACCAGAGAATTGAGAGAGAGAGGAATGATTACGGCTGAACTCTACGGCCATCAGCTCGAAAATGTCCATTTGGCAGTTTCAGAGAGGGATTTTATCAGGATATTCAAAGAAGCCGGCGAGAACACGGTCATTAATTTGCTTATTGACGAGAGACCCCAGCCGGCGCTTATCTATGATTATAAGAAAGACCCGCTCACGGATAAATTTTTGAGCGTAGATTTTTATGCGGTCAGGATGGACGAGAAAATCACCGCTTCGGTACCGATCGAATTTGTGAGCGAAGCGCCGGCAGTCAAAGAAAAAGGCGGCGTGCTGGTAAAAGCCATGGACGAGGCAGAAGTCGAGGCTTTGCCGGCTAATCTGCCGCAGAAGCTCTCTGTCGACCTGTCTGTCCTAATTGATGTCGGCCAGAGTCTGTTTGTCAAAGATATTGAGACCAAGGGAGATTTCAAAATCGTCGTTGATCAGGAAACCGTGGTGGCGACAGTTTCCGAAGCCGGCGCGCCCGAAGAAGAGGAGGGCCCAACATCAGTCGAAGAAGTGGCAGTCGAAAGCGAAGAAAAGAAGGCTGAAAGGCAGACCAAAAAAGAGGAGCCTCAATCAGCTTGAGATGAAGGCACCGCCCAAACTTTTACTTGACATCAAAGCTCGTTTTGATTCTTTTTCTCGCCTGCCGCCGAGGCTTAATTTAAGCTATCAAAAAACAGGCTTTATTGATTATTTTAGATCGGCGAGGTTGATTGTCCCTCTGGTTTTAGTTTTCGCCAGTTTGTTTTTGGGTTCAGCCGCGGCGCCGACCGAAGGCTTGTTGGCCCAGACCGTAACCGACGGCGACCGGGCAACGCTCGAGGCAGAACTCAAAGAGCTGGAGAGTCAGATCGCCGGTTATGAGAAAACAATCGAAGGCTACAGAGAGCAGGGCCGCACGCTGAATAACGAGGTTAAGCAGTTCACGGCGCAAATCAAAAAATTGAATTCGCAGATCAAAGCCATTAACCTCACCCTGAACAACCTGGATCAGGAGATAAAAGTCACCGGCAATAAGATTGTGAAAACCGAAACCGAGATAGACTTTCATAAAGAGATAATCGCCAAAGCGCTCCAGGGCATCTACGAAAGCGAGAGCCAAAACTTGCTGGAAATTCTTTTGGAAAATCCGAAATTATCGGATTTTTTCGGCAATATCAACGATCTGTTGGTTGTGCAGGACAATCTGCGGATTTCTCTAAGCGCGCTCGTCAGCCTCCGCGACGACTACCTCGAACAGAAAGAACAATTGGGAGAAGAGAGGTCAGACGTTTCAGTGCTCAAAGAGTCTCAATTGGCCCAGAGCAAATTAATCAATAATCTAAAACAGGCGAAAGCTGATTTACTGGAAAAAACCAAGGGTCAGGAGACAAATTACCAGACGCTTCTTAAACAAACCAAGGAAGACGCCGCCAAAATCAGGAATCGATTGTTTGAATTGTTCGGCGGAGGCGAAATGACCTTTGACCAAGCCTACGAGTTGGCGAAATCCGCCGAGCGGGCGACCGGCGTGCGCGCCGCTTTGGTCCTCGCGGTCTTGGACAAAGAATCCGCTCTGGGCAGAAATGTCGGTCAGTGCGACTATAAGACGGTTATGCATCCCAAGCGGGATATTCCTGTTTTTTTGGAGTTAATAAGCGAACTGGGACTCGGCAAGAATTTGGAAGCGGGCTTAATCAAAGTTTCTTGCCCCATAACTTCGGACGGCGCTTTCGGAGGAGCCATGGGGCCGGCGCAATTTATTCCTTCGACCTGGAATCTTTACAAAGACAGGATAGCCGAGGCGACAGGCAATCGTCCGCCCTCGCCTTGGCGGAACATCGACGCTTTCGTGGCCACGGCTCTTTATCTTAAAGACGCCTATAATTCGGCCGAGTGCGTTAACTACAGCAAAGAAATTCCCGATCAGTCGGTGACTCTGCGCGAACGCTGCGCCGCGGCCAAATATTATGCCGGCGGCAGGTGGTACCGGTATCGCTGGGCTTACGGCGAGCCGGTTCTTGACCGGGCCGCTAAATTCGAGCGCGACATAAAGGTTATCAGCGGCTAATTTCTAAGCCAGTCTTAAAAAATTTTGGTTCGAAATTCTACGCTGTTTTGAGTTTCCGCAATTCCTCGAATAGGGCGTCCAACTGGCCATTCATTATTTTCTCGATATTGTGAAACTTTTTTCCGATTCTGTGGTCGGTTATTCTGTCTTCGGGGAAATTATAAGTTCTTATTTTTTCCGCTCTTTCGGCGGCGCCGATTTGTTCTCTTCGCATTAAGCCCGTCTCCGCCTGTTCTTTTAGTTTTTGTTCTTCGTGAAGTTTGGCGCGCAAGATATTTAGCGCCTTCTCGCGGTTGGCATGCTGGCTCCTTTCGACTTGCGAAGAAACGACGAGGCCAGTCGGCTTATGAAAGATTCTTACGGCGGTTTCGACTTTATTGACGTTCTGACCGCCAGGCCCGGAAGAACGAAAAAAAGTTATTTCCAGATCATTCGGGTTGACGCTCACTTCTTTGGCTTCGACTTCGGGGAGTACGGCCACCGAAGCGGTCGAAGTGTGGATGCGGCCGGATTTTTCGGTTACCGGCACTCTTTGAACCCGATGCACGCCGGATTCGTATTTAAGTTCATCATAAACGCTCGTTTGTCCCGGGCTTGTCGAAGGGCCTTGGATTTGGCCGACAAAAGTTTTATAACCGCCGAGCGCGCCCTGGCTCGAGTCAACCGCGACAAATCTCCAGTCCTTCTTCGCGGCGTAACGCTGGTACATTCTCGCCAGATCGCCGGCGAAAATAGCGGCTTCGTCTCCGCCGGCGCCGGCTCTCACCTCTAAAAAAATTTTATTAATTGGCAAATCCATAACCCAAGATTCCTTAGTCTTAATACCAAATGCCCGATACTCGTTTTTAGCACTTAGTATTAAGCACTAAGTATCTAGCTTTTATTTTTCTTTACCGCGGCTTTTTCCAGCGTTTTTTTTCGTACTTTGGAGATTTTTCGTATTTTCGTCTGGGTCGTTGCCTTGCTCACCCTGGCTTTGAATTTTTCCGCTCTTCCGGCGGTGTCAATCAGTTTTTTCTCTCCGGTGTAAAACGGGTGACAATGACTGCAGATTTCGATTTCCATTTTTTCCGTTGTCGAGCCGACGGTGAAAGTCTGGCCGCAGGCGCAACGGACAGTTGCTTTATCGAAATATTTTGGATGGATATCTTTTTTCATCGGCTAAGTCTATCAAAAGCGGCGGCGCTTGACAAGGAGAGCCGTAATTTCTAATATAGGAGAGCACAGAAATGACAGTCCTTCACAATTTAAAACCAAACAAATTAAACCAAGTAGAGCTTTTTTTAGTTGTCCCAATTTCCAAGCGGTTTGCTTGACTTAACGCGGATTGACGCCGACCGAATCGAGTCAGCGTCGTTCCGCGCTTTGTCGGCAAACTGTTTTGCTAGAGAGTTTGATCCTAGCTCAGGATGAACGCTGGCGGCGTGGATAAGGCATGCAAGTCGAACGCATCAGTGCGCAGCACTGATACGCGGATAAATCGGATTTCTACGCGGATAAACGCGGATAATAAAATATCTGCGTAAATCTGCGTTTTAATCTGCGTAAATCAGCGTACCAGCGCTGTGCGCTGGTGAGTGGCGAACGAGTTAGTAACACCTTGGTACATACCCTGAAGTTCGGTATAGCCCCGCGAAAGCGGGGGTAATCCCGGATAGTCCCCGAGAGCAATCGAGGGGTAAAGCCGCAAGGCGTTTCAGGATTGGCCTAGGCCCGATCAGCTAGAAGGTGTGGTAATGGCGCACCTTGGCTATGACCGGTAGGGGAGGTGAGAGCCTGGCCCCCAACGACGGCACTGAGACACGGGCCGTACACCTACGGGTGGCAGCAGTCGAGAATATTCGGCAATGGGCGAAAGCCTGACCGAGCGACGCCGCGTGCAGGAAGAAGGCCTTCGGGTTGTAAACTGCTTTTTATCTTGATAAAGTTTAACGCACCTCACTGCGTTCGGTGCCGCGGATTTATACGGATTTCGGCTGATTTATACTGATTATTATCGGCATAAATCCGTTATATCAGCATTAATCCGCGACGCACCGAGCATAGCGAGGTGCGTTAGATTGATAGTAAAGGTAGAATAAGGAGCTGCAAACTACGTGCCAGCAGCCGCGGTAATACGTGGGCTCCGAGCGTTATCCGGATTTATTGGGCGTAAAGGGTGCGTAGGGGGTTTTGCGCGTCTTTTTGTTAAATCTTATTGCTCAACAATAAGGCCGCAGGAGATACGGCAAGACTAGAGGGTGCGAGAGGTCTGCGGAACGCACGGTGTAGGGGTAATATCCGTTGATATCGTGCGGAACACCAAAGGCGAAGGCAGCAGACTGGCGCATTTCTGACCCTGAAGCACGAAAGCGTGGGGAGTAAAAAGGATTGTCGGTTTTTGTCGTTTCTCGCCAATAACTTTTCGCTTGGAATAAATCAGGATAATTTTCACCATCCGTTTTTACGGAAAATATTGAAATTAACCTTGTTCGCCTTCGGCGAACGTCGGGATTCAAGCAGCAACATTTTCCTAACTACTGATAAAAATTATCGCGCGATTTATTGACCAAGCTCAAAAAATATTGGCTCGAATATGACAAAAACCTCCACTGGGGTAGTGGAGAATAGTCCCTTGTGGCGGTAACGCCATAAGCAAATCGGCTATATCGGGGAAAATCTCTAAAAAAGAGAAAACCCCGAGGGAAGTCGCCTTAGGCGACCCCGTAGAGACTATACGCCGGGCTCCGCGATAGCGGAGTATGATATAGTCCGAACTGCATAGCGATATGCAGAGCGCGGTAGAAATATCCGCGCCACGTAAAACTTCCGCGTGAAGTCCGCGTAAATCCGCGGTTGTTACGGAGTAACAAAATTGTAGATACCCTTGTAATCCACGCCCTAAACGATGCTGACTAGCTGTTTCGAGTATCGACCCTCGGAGTGGCGAAGCTAACGCGTTAAGTCAGCCGCCTGGGAAGTACGGCCGCAAGGCTAAAACTCAAAGGAATAGACGGGGACTCGCACAAGCGGTGGAGTATGAGGTTTAATTCGATAGCAAACGAAGAACCTTACCAGGGCTTGAAATGCTTGTGGAAATTCCGCAGAAACGCGGAATGTCTCTCAAGGACCGCAAGCACAGGTGCTGCATGGTTGCCGTCAGCTCGTGTCGTGAGATGTTCCCTTAAGTGGGGTAACGAGCGCAACCCCTATTTTATGTTACAAGTGTCATAAGAAACTGCCCTGTTTTTCAGGGAGGAAGGTGGGGACGACGTCAAATCCGCATGGCCCTTTGATGCCCTGGGCCACACTCATACTACAATGGTCGGTACAATGGGCAGCCAAGCCGCAAGGCGGAGCCAATCCCATAAAACCGGCCCCAGTTCAGATTGAGGGCTGCAACTCGCCCTCATGAAGCCGGAATCGCTAGTAATCGCAGGTCAGCTATACTGCGGTGAATATGTTCTCGAGTCTTGTACTCACTGCCCGTCAAGCCAAGGGAGCCGGGAGCAGGTGAAGCCCAGCCCCAGTTCTTGGACTATTGCCGTAAGATTGTTTCACTCGGCAACAAGCCAATCGAACTGGTTGAAATCCTCCATTGTCCTTAAGTCAAGGAACTGGGGCTGGGTTAGCCTGAACTCGGTAACATGGGCTAAGTCGTAACAAGGCACGTGTAGCGGAAGCTGCGCGTGAATCAATTAAATTAGTTTTGGATTCGATCCGCCGGCTGGCAATGCCAGCTCGGCGAGGGGTGTTGGTCGCTCGAGCCCTAAGTCGCGACTCTTCGATAAACTCAAAAATGTATTTATACATACTGAGCCGAGTCGAAGTATTGGGACAACTAAAAAGAGCTTTATCTCGAAACGGGGTTTAATAGATGTTATAATGGTTTTAATATGACCGATTCTTCTAAAACTGTTTTATTGGTTGAAGACGACAGGTTTCTCTCGTCGCTTCTTAAAAATCGGCTGACCAAGGAAGGAGTAAATGTTTTGTATGCCGAGGACGGCGAGGTGGCCCTCCAAATCCTACGCGACCAGAGAGTTGATCTGGTGCTTTTGGATATTATTCTGCCGAAAAAATCGGGCTTTGAAGTATTGGAAGAAATCCAACAAAACCCGCTTTTGAAAAACGGTCCGGTTATCATTATTTCCAATTTAGGCCAAGAAGGGGATATGGCCAGGGGAAAAGAGCTTGGTGCTATCGAGTATTTTGTCAAAGCCCAGACTTCGATTGACGATTTGGTGAAGAAAATCAAGGAGTTTATTCAGGCTTAAGTTATCCACAGAGGCTTGTCCGGAATAAATTTCTGTAGTATACTAAAAATAGATTTTAAAATTTTATGTCTATAGCAAACAATAAAAAACGGGGTTTTACGTTGGTTGAACTTCTTATTGTAATCGCCATTCTGGCGGTTCTCTCAACCGCCACTGTTGTCGTATTGAATCCGGCCGAGCTTTTGGCCCAAGCCAGAGACAGCCAGAGAATGCAGGATTTGGCGAGTATTCAGACAGCGCTGGCTTTTTATATTTCGCAGGCCTCGCCAATCTGTATGTGCGGCGTAGTGACGGGGGGAGTTTGTTCAGTCACTAGTGGTTGCACCACCGGAAATTGTACTGCAGACGTGACTGACGTCAACGATCCTTTCTCGACAGACTGCGCTTTACTTGCTACGCGGACGACGGCTGGCAGCGGTTGGGTAGATGTCAACCTTAGTAGTCTTACTGGCGGTTCGCCTATTTCGGTTTTGCCCGTCGATCCAATAAATAACACCACTTATTTTTATGCCTATAAGGCCGAGAATACCAACAAAACTTTTGAATTAGACTGTCGCCTCGAAAGCCAGAAACAGCGCGATAAAATGAAAAACGACGGCGGCGACAAAAACACTTGTACTGATTACACAGAAGCAACTTGTTATTATGAGGTTGGAACTAGTCTTACGCAGTAATTAAGAAATTTTGAGTTTTCTAACTAATCTTTCGGTAGCTCTCTCCTTGTTCTTGGTACAGTTTTTTAAGCGGTTTTTCGGACGGCGAGAAAAATTAATCTTGGCAGTTTGGGTAGTGGCGTGTTTAATCGTTTTCGGATACGCTGTCTTTTTAAGTTATAACCAATTTATTATCTGGTTAACTAATCCTTTATCAAAATATTTGCTTCCTCCGTATCAGTCGATTAATTATTTTCTGTTTTATGTTTTCGGCAAGTTTTTTGCTACTTCTTTGCTGTCCCTTTTTATAGGATTATTTTTTTTTGGCGTGGTAGGGCGGTTGAACAAGAAATACGATGGCCGTTTTTTTGAAGTTGAGGAGCCGTATCTCGCCGGTCTGGGGATTTTTCTCTCCGGCCATCCGGGCTGGCTCGTTTATCTCGCAGTCCTTATATCTTTTTACCTTTTGCTTCATCTCGGCCGCCGTTTAAAAGGCGAAAGAAACGCGAGAGTTCCGCTTTATCATTTATGGATTCCCACGGCCCTCTTTGTTATACTTATCAATGAATTTTGGCTTTCACGCGCCTTTTGGTGGGGATTGTTAAAAATGTGAACGTGCGCTGACTAAAATTGGCTGATGGCTGATAGCTGATAATTAACGACGGATGACGACTTTTAGTCGTAAGTCATAAGTTGTGAGTCGTCAGTCATTGTAATCTATGCTTCGAATTCCGCCGGAAAAACTAAAAGAACTCGTGGTAAAAGAAGGACTGATCGATCCCGCGACTTTTGATCTCCTCTCGCTCGAAGCCCAACGCTTGGGGCAGAATATGTCGGACGTGCTTATTTCGAGGAATATCATTACTTCGTCTTATCTAGCCGGCCTCCTCGGCCGCTATTTTAACGTGGCCGCGGCCAATCTCCAGGCGGTTTCTATTGACGAGAATATTTTAAGGCTTTTGCCCGAAGACCTGGCCAGGCAAAAAAGAGTTATCTTATTTGGCAGAGAGTCCGATGATCTGATCTCCGCGGCTATGGAAGACCCGAGCAATTTGGAGACAATCGAGTTCTTGGAAAGATATCTAAAATCAAAGATCAGACCGTATCTCGCCATCGAGTCTGACCTGAACAAGGGTTTTTCCCTCTACGGTAAAAAACTTTCAGAGGATTTTAAAAAAGCGATCGAAGCTTACATCGCCGAATCTCTGCGGCTGGGCGGTCGCGGAGCCGAAGCCGCCGGCGAGGTGCCGATCGTGGCCATCATCGACAACCTCATCGCTTACGCCGCTTCGCTTAGAGCTTCGGATATCCATTTGGAAATTTTTGAGGACTCGATTCTCATCCGTTACCGGATTGACGGCGTGCTCCAGGAAGTTATCAAAATGCCCAAAGATGTCCACGCCGCGCTTACGGCTCGCCTCAAACTTTTGGCCGGCCTTAAAATCGACGAGCATTTTAAGCCGCAGGACGGCCGCTTCCGGCAGAAGGTAGGAACCGATATTCTGGACATCAGGGTAGCCGTCATTCCCACTTATTACGGAGAAAAAATCGAAATGCGTCTTTTGCCAGCCACCCAGCGGCCGCTTTCTTTGGAAGAACTCGGTATGTTTGAGGAAACGGCGAAACTCGTGCTGGAAAACATCAAAAAAAGTTACGGTATGGTTCTGGTCTGCGGCCCGACCGGTTCGGGCAAAACAACCACGCTCTATTCTCTGCTCGGCATTTTGAACCGTCCGCAGGTGAATATCGTGACTGTCGAGGACCCGATCGAATACGACGTGAAGTATATCAACCAGACGCAGATAAATCCGGCGGCCGGCGTCACTTTTGCCAACGGCCTAAGGGCGATTTTGAGGCAGGACCCGAACATCATTATGGTGGGAGAAATCCGCGATGACGAGACCGCTGAAATTTCCGTGCAGTCAGCCCTGACCGGACACTTGGTTTTGTCTTCGCTTCACACCAATGACGCCACCACGGCCGTGCCTAGACTGCTCGATATGGGCATCTTGCCTTACTTGGTGTCGGCTGTTTTAAACGCCGTCCTTTCCCAGAGGCTCGTGCGCAAGATTTGCCCGACCTGCATTTATTCTTCGGAGCCGACAGCCGAAGAAATCGAGGCTTTGAGAGGCCAGACGAAAGAACTCGGCCTCGAAGAAAAATTCCGGCCGCCGAAATTCATCTATGCCGGCAAAGGCTGTCCGGCTTGCGGCGGCAGCGGCTATCGCGGCCGACTGGGTATTTTTGAAGTCTTAAACGTTTCCGAAGGAATAAGAAAGAGTATCATTTCTCCGGATTTTTCGCTCGATCTTTTGAAAAAAGAGGCGCTCAAAGAGGGAATGACGACTATGTTTGAGGACGGCTTGAAAAAAATAGAAAAAGGGCTGACGACCGTCGAGGAACTCCTAAGAGTGATCAGAGAGTAACCTTACGAATGTACGAATCATTACCAATGTGCCAATAATGGAGACGCCTCTCGAGAAAAAAGACCTTATTTATCCCGATCTTTGTTATCGAGTGATAGGCGCATTATTTGAAGTTTATAATTCTTTGGGCTACGGCTATAAGGAACTATATTATCAAAGGGCGATTGCTAATAATTTTAGTTTTCACCAGCTTCCGCACAGAAGAGAGGTGCCGGCCGTAGTTAAGTTTAGAAATAAAATCATCGGAAAAATTTCTTTTGATTTTTTGATAGACGAAAAGTTGATTTTAGAAATCAAGAAGACCGATAGGTTTTCCAGAGGCGAGATAGAGCAAGTCTCTGGTTATCTAAAGGCTTCTGGTTTAAAATTAGGGATAATCGCGCATTTTACCAAGAGCGGTATTAAATTCAAAAGAATACTTAATCTTCGATAATTAGTATATTCGTAAAGATTAGTAAATTCGTAAGGAGTATGAATTTTAAATATGTAGCCACCCAAGTGAACGGCAGGATCGTCGAGGGGAATGTCGAAGCCGAGCGGCCGGCCGAAGTTTTGGAGTGGATGGCCTCCCAGGGCTTAAAGCCGATTTCCGTGAAAGCCGTGGGCGGAGTCGAGGCGCGCGGCCTAAAGCTCTTTTTCAGCCAGCCGATTAACATCACCGATAAAGTATTTCTTACCAAATATCTGGCTTTGATGCTCAAGGTCGGCACCGACCTTTTTCACGCCATCGATATTTTGATTGCGGATTTTGACAAGCCGGCGGTAAAAGCTCTGCTTATTGAAATCCGGGAAAATTTAAGCAAGGGCAAGCCCTTTTACGCGACTTTTGTCAAATACAGCCGATATTTTTCTTCGGTATTCATTAATTTAATCAAAGCCGGCGAAGCTTCCGGCAGTCTGGAAAAAGTCTTTGAAGACCTAAGCGTCTCTCTGGGTAAGGAGCAGGAATTAAGAAACCGGGTCCGGGCGGCGCTCATTTATCCGATTATTCTTCTCACGGCCGCTTTTTTTATTTTGATCCTTCTCGTTACTTTCGCGCTCCCGCGGATAGCCCGGGTTTTCTTGGAAGGCGGGATCAAACCTCCGCCTTTTTCGCGCCTGGTTTTCAGCGTCGGCTTATTTTTGGGCAAATACGTTTGGCTGATTTTCCCGCTTATTATTGTTTCGGTCGTCGCTTCTTGGTATTTTTTTTCGCGGACAACAGTCGGCCGGAAACTAGTGAGCCAGCTCTTGCTTAGATTGCCGATCGTAAACATTCTAATAAAAAGGGTGGCTCTTCAGCGATTTGCTTCGACTTTTTCTTCTCTGCTTCGGGCCGGTCTGCCGCTCATCGAGGCGCTGGAGATTACGGCTGACGCGGTCGGTTCAGAAGAGCTGAAGAACTCGCTGCTTCGCATTTCCAGAGAAGGCATCACCAAAGGTCTTACGGTCGGCGACGCTTTCAAGAGAGAGCCTTATTTCCCGAAAGCCGTCACCAATCTGATGGCTATTTCGGAAAGAGCCGGCCATATGGAAGACGTTTTGGAGACGCTCTCTGATTTTTATTCTTCGGAAATCGACTCCTCGCTCAAGATATTGGTTTCGTTCCTCGAGCCGGTTCTCCTTGTTTTGATCGGGCTGGTGGTGGCGGTAATCGCTCTAGCTATCATTACCCCGATCTACCAGCTGGTGTCTTCCATCTAGTTTCTGTTAAAATCGAAAGAGTCTCTTTAATTTTTTTAGCAGATTGAGAAAAGCCAAGACATATATATATATCAAGGGTCAGTCGCTTATCGAGATAATCGTCGGCATAACCTTGGGAGCGCTTATCGTAAGCGGGCTTTCCGCTTCTTTGTTCGTGGGTTTAAGGTCTAATCTCCAGACGCGCGAGGATTTAGTCGCCAGCCAGTTGGCGCAGGGTCTTTTAGACGATACGCGCGTCGCCTCTGAAGCCGACTGGAGCCGTATTTATAACTTGACAAAAGGGGTCGGCAATTCTTATTTCACCGTAGCCGCAAACGGCGCGATTACGGCAATAAGCGGCGAAGAAAGTATTTTTGAAAAGGATATTACCAATGGTTTGGTTGGTTATTGGAAGTTTGACGAAACCGCGGGAACAGTCGCTTATGATTTTTCGGGAAACGGCAACGAAGGCGCGCTGATGAATACGCCGACAAGAATCATTCCTTCAAGTTGTAAAGCTGGAGGGTGTCTAAATTTTGTTGAAGCCGAACAAGATTATCTTTATACGTCCTCTGTGGCGAGTTTATCCACGAACGCTATCTCTTTTGGTTTTTGGTTAAAACATCCCGGCATCCAGACGATTTACGCGCACCCCCTGGGAATAGGAGGGGATCATAGCGCGGGGTGTTATTTTAGCAAAGATCTTCAAAATCTAAATTATAAATTCGCCAGTATCGGCGGCAGTCCCTATTCAGCGATAATTATAAGCAACCTAGATAGTTCTTGGCATCATGTTTTCGTCACTTATGACGGAGTCGCGATTAAGGGCTATGTTGATGGCTTGTTGAAAGTTAACAATGCGGCTAGCGGCACAATTGCTTATATCGACAGCTCTGTTTTTATAGGCACTACGGGCCATACCGCTATACCGAATCCCATTTTACTCAATAATTATTTTTCTGGCTATATAGACGACGTCCGCATTTACAACCGCGCCCTTACGGCTGACGAAATTAGCAGAATCTACGGAAACCGTTTATTCCTCCGCAGTTTTTACGCGGAAAATGTCAATCGGGACGACGGCAATATCAGCGCGACCGGCATTGACGACCCCTCGACCCAAAAAGTTATAAGCCGGGTGAGCTGGCAAACTTTGGGGGGCAGCCGCGAAATAGCCCTACCCGCTTATATTACGCGAAACCGAAACTACTCCACGAGGTTTACCGATTGGAGCGGCGGACCGATAGTCAGAGAGTCGATAGCCGAACCCGACAACGGCTTTTCTTCTTCGTCGACGAATATCAGCTATTCTTCTTCGGGCAAGATAACGCTTTCTTTTCTTACGTCAGGAGGAAATTTAATTTCCAGCACTTTTGACACCAAGGGGGCAAGCGGCGCGGCTTTTAATTATATTCTCTGGAGAGGGATGTTGAACGACGGAGTGGCGCTAGAGAAGGGAAAGGTGAAATTCCAATTCGCGACTGCCAACTGCGCGAACGGCGCCACTGATCCGCCGACTTGCGCGGCCAATATTGGTTGGGGCGACAGTAAAATAAACGGCGACGGCGCGTTTTTGGGGCCTAGCGGTTCGAGCGGCGAAAGCGATGTCTATCCGCTGACAGATTCGGCTCTGCCGGACTCGGTAGTTAAAATTTTGAACCAAAGCACTCATAATAATAAAAGATATTTCCGTTACAAAATTTTCTTGGAAAGCGATCCGGGTAAAACCCAGACTCCAATCGTGGAAGATGTTATTATAAATTGGAGTCCATAATGCCGGATTTGATAAAAACAATTGACAAAAAAACCGGAAAACGAGGTGTAGCCGCCCTGCCGACTATTCTGATGCTTTCCGGAATCGTCGGCGAGCTGGTTTTGTCCGGCGTTCTTCTCTCCTTCCTCTTCTCAAGAAGCGGTTTGGCGGGCCGGCTTTCGGCAGAGGCTTCGGTTCTCGCCCGCTCCGGCGCCGAAGACGCGATTTATCGTATAGTCAAAGACGACTACCAGACGCCTTACACTTTGGATTTCGGCAACGGCCGAAAGGCGGACGTTGTCATCGAAAAAGATCCGGGTGATCTTGGTTCGTGCAGTGTCTCCTGGGGATGCAGATATCGCGTCATTTCCTCGGGCCGCGCCCTTTCGAGCAATCGCGAGACAGTGATTATTCTGGGGGTAGATCCTCTGTCGCGGGAAATTAAAATTCAGTCAATTAAATAATCAATTGAAGCAGAAGTTTAATGTTCAAATCGCTTTTCGAAAAAATTAAAAAATTAATCAGAGCTATAAGCCAGCTTAACGCCGCGGGCGGCTTAGTCATCAGCGACTCTGCCTTGAGGTACGTAAAAATTGACGGCGGCAAGCTAGTCAGAGCTTCTTTGCGGCTGCCGCCGGGGATTATCGAGGACGGAAAAGTCAAAGACCGGCCGGCTGTTCTCGCGGCTCTGAAACAACTGAAAGATCAGATTGCTTTGTCTCGGCGCAAAAAAGTCGAAGCAGTCGTTTCTCTGGAAAATACCTTAGTCTATTCGCAGGTTTTTAATCTGCCGCCGCTTGAAGAGAAATTATTGGCCGATGCCGCCAAACTTAATTTACAGATGATTTCTCCGATCGACATCAAGCAGGCTTATTATGGTTACCAGGTCATAGGTCAGGTCGCGGCCGACGGCCGCCAGCTCGAATTCCTCGGCGCTTTTGTCCAGGCGAATGTCGTCGATGAATGGACCGGGGCGCTCCGCGAAACAGGCTGGACCGTCGTCGCCGTGGAATTCCAGGCCTTGAGCCTTATCAGGGCCATGGATTATTTGAAGGTTAAAAAAACCGTTCCCAACCTTTCTTACATCGTGCTAGGCATCTCAAGCGAGGGCTTGGATTTTATAATCGCGAGGAACCACAGTCTTTATTTTGATTATTTCTATCCTTGGAGGCTGATCCAGAGAGACGAACGCCGGATTTCCTGGGAGAGATTGACCGAGGTTATCATCTCTGAAGTGGAGCGGGTGATTAATTTCTCTTCGTTTCGTTTTAACAGCGAAGCAACCTGCCTCTGTCTTATCAGCCAGGGGCTCAATAAAGAAATTATTGAGATGATAAAAAACCGTTTCCCCAAGTTAAGCGTCGAAGAAGTCGCTCTAAACGGAGAAAAGCTCTATCCCGGCTGGACCGAGGCCTTGGGCGCGGCCGTAAGAGGAGAACTGCCGCGATCAAAAGACAAGTTTGTCAGTCTGGCGGCGGTTTCCATTTCCGAGGAATATTATCAGGGTCAGGTTTTAAATATGGTTGGCTTATGGCGGAATATTTTTATAACCGCCCTTTCTTTTTTCCTGGTGATTTTTGTTCTAGGTTGGATTTTCCTGAGCAATATCAACGGCAATCTTAAAAAAGAACTCGCCTCCGCGAGGCTGACCGCCGAACCGGTCGAGTTTCCGGCGCTGAAAAAACAAGCCGAAGATTTTAACAAACTGGTTGATTTTATCGGCAAGGCCAGGAAAAACGAGACGTTTCTTACGCCCCTGCTTTCAAAACTAGAGGAACTGTCGCGAGCCAATAATATAACCCTGACCAGGATTTCAATCCAATCCGACGACCAAGTGGTTGTGAACGGTTCGGCGCCGTCAGAATCGGCGGTAATAAAATTTAAAAACGATTTAGCCTCTCTGCCGCAAATAAGCGAAGTCAAGTTGCCGCTCGAATTTTTAACGCTCGATTTCTCTTTGAGCTTCAAAGTAAAGAGAGCGGATTTCCGCTAGGTTTTTTTCAAAAATTGATTTATCGCCCGGAGTCATTTTTTGGAGCACAAACCGCTCGGCTTTAACGCCCGACTCCTTGCGGATACCGAGCCGCAAGCGCCAGAAGTTTTTGGTCTTCAGAGCCTCGATAACCGATTGGACACCCTTGTGACCGGCGCTGTTGCGGCCGAAAGACAGCTTGTAATCCCCGAGCTTGATATCCGAGTCGTCGTGGATAATCAAAATTCTTTCGGGGCCGATTTTAAAATATCCGGCCGCCGCTTTCACCGCTCGACCGGATTCGTTCATAAATCCCCGGGGCTTTAAAAAAACAATTCCGCGAGCTTTGCCCAGCCGGCAGTATTCAAAATCTTTGAGCCGTTTGAAATTCGTTCCTGCCGCGCGTTCGCGAGTCAAATAGTCAACGGCTAAAAAACCGGCGTTGTGGTAGGTGTTATCGTATTCTTTGTCGGGATTACCGAGCCCCGCTATAAGTTGCCAGTCCAAGTCCTTGCTCATCGCGAATTTTTATATTAGAATAGCGGCGAAACCTCCTTAAATAATAAGTCAGCCGGAGCCAATGAGGCAAACCGGAGATTCTTAAAAATCTATGAGACAGTATTTTTTGGCCATAAAAGAAATTTTAGAGATATTTCTGGTGGCGTTTTTCTCCATCCTTCTTATCTATAAATTTCTCGCCCAGCCGTTTCTGGTCAAAGGGGCGAGCATGGAGCCCAATTTTAAGGACGGCGATTATTTGCTGGTGGACGAGATTTCCTATCGGCTTCGCGTTCCGGAGAGAGGAGACGTTGTTGTCTTTCGTTATCCCGGCGACAAGACCGTCTTTTATATCAAGAGGATTATCGGATTGCCCAAAGAAGAGATAGAGATTTCCGGCGGCAAAATAGCGGTCAGCGGCAGAGTATTGGACGAAAATTATCTGCCGGCCGCTCTCAAAACCGATTCTTTCAATAACGCGAGATTCGTTCTCGGCGAAAATCAGTATTTCGTCTTGGGCGACAATCGTCCTTTTAGCTCTGATTCGAGGAGGTGGGGGCCGGTCAGCCGCGCCGAGATTATCGGCGAGGTGAGTTTTAGGTTCTGGCCCCGACCCGAAAAATTCTTCTAGAAAATCGAGCGAGGATTAACAAAACCCGATGCCCCAGAAAAAAAACAGCAAAAACCAACTGCTTCTGCAGGCGCCCAAGGGTATGCGCGACATTTTGCCCGACGAGGCGCCGTATTGGGAAAGGGTAAAAAAATCTTTAAAAGAGATCGCCGGTTTTTATAATTTTGATTTTATCGATACGCCCATTCTCGAGCGGGCCGACCTTTTTACGAGGGGTATCGGTCTTTCGACCGATATTGTCGAAAAAGAAATGTATATCTTAAAGACCAAAGGCGGAGACAGGCTGGCTCTTAGGCCGGAGTTCACCGCGCCGGTTATGAGGGCCTACATAGAGCACGGTATGAGCCGTCTGCCGCAGCCGGTCAAGCTTTATTATTTCGGTTCGGTTTTCAGACACGAGAGCCCCCAGGCCGGACGGCTTCGTGAATTCCACCAGGTCGGTTTTGAGATTATGGGCGGCGAGACCGACCCGATTTATGACGCCCAAATTATTTTGGCCGCCGTAAGATTTTTGGAGGAATTAAAAATCAAGAATTTCATCGTTCGGGTGAACAGCATCGGCTGCAAAATCTGCCGGCCGGTTTTCCGCAAAAAACTCCAGGATTATTACAAAAAACAGCTATCCTCCGCCAAAAAGAAAAAAATCATCTGCAAAGATTGCGAGCGGCGGCTCGCGACAAATCCTTTGCGGCTCTTGGATTGCAAAAACGAATTATGCGTTTTGCTTAAAGAGCAGGCGCCGGGCATTCTCGATTCTTTATGCGCGAACTGCCGCTCGCATTTCAAGGGCGTTTTGGAATTTCTGGACGAAGTCGCCGTTCCTTACGCTCTCGACCCCTGTCTGGTCAGGGGGTTGGATTATTACAACCGGACGGTATTTGAAATTTTCGAAGAAACCGGCAATTTGGCTTTGGCGGCCGGCGGCCGTTATGATTATCTGGCTGAATTTTTAGGCGAGAAGCCGATACCGGCAGTGGGCGTGGCTCCGGGAGTGGAAAGAATAATCGAGATTTTAAAGGCCAAGACAGAAGACAAGGAAAAAGAAGTTCTCGAGAGAAAATTGAAAGACAGATTATTCGTCGTTCACGTGGGAGAAGTGGCCAAGAAAAAGGCCCTGGTTTTGATCGAGAATCTCCGCCGGTCTAATGTAAGAGTCGCCGAAGCTTTGGGCAAGGACTCTCTGCAGGCGCAATTGAAGATGGCCGACAAAAAAGGCGCGGTTTTGGCTTTGATCATCGGCCAGAAAGAAGTCTACGAAGAAAGCGTTATTATGCGCGATATGGTAAGCGGGCTTCAGGAAACAGTGCCGATAAAAAAAATTATCGAGGTTATGAAGAAGAGGCTTGGGTAAGCGGCGATTAGCAATCAGTATTAAGTATTAAGCAAAATAGTATTAAGCAACAAGACGACTATGACCGAGTGTTTATTTTGTAAGATAGCCGCCAAAGAAATTCCGGCAAAAATTATTCGAGAAGACAGCCGAACAGTTGTCTTCTTGGACGCGAGTCCGATTTCGCCGGGCCACACGCTGATAATTCCCAAGACTCATGTTTCGGCGATCGTTGACTTGTCCGACGAGGATCTCACGGCTGTTTTCCGGACGGCTTCCGAAATAACCGCGAGACTGACAAAGGCTTTGGAGCCGGCAGGGTTTACAATCGGCATAAATCAAGGTAGAATTAGCGGTCAGTCGATCGACCATTTCCATCTTCATATTATTCCGAGATTCGAGGGCGACCGAGGCGGCTCTATCCATTCGGTCGTCCACAATCCGCCCGGAATAAGCCTGGATGAGATTTTGGAGAAAATAGTTAAAGCCTGAAAATCAGCCTTTAGAATTTATTGAGATTTATGTCCATCGAAATCAGAAAAAAAGAAGGCGAATCAGCGGCCTCCCTCATCTTCCGTTTTACCAAGAAAATCCAGCAATCGGGAATTCTTCTGGAGTCGAAGAGGCGCCGCTTTACCCGCCGGTCTCCCAATAAGGGGGCGCGCAGACACTCGGCTTTGTACAAACTGAAGAAAAAAACAGAGTTTGAGAAAGCCCGCAAAGAAGGTTTGCTTTAGATGCCGCTCAAAGAGAAAATCGAGACTGAACTTAAAGCCAGCCTGAAAAAGGCCGACCATTTTCGGGTCGGCGTCTTGAGACTGCTCCTCTCCTCGATTCACAACGAGGAAATCGCGAAGCGCGGCCGGCAAGCCGAAAGCGTTCTGACCGACGAAGAGATTTCGGCCGTCTTAAGGCGGGAGGCCAAAAAACGCAAAGAAGCCATAGCTATTTATTCAGGGACCGCGAGAAAAGATTTGCTCGAACAGGAAGAAAAAGAACTTGGCCTTATCCAAGAATACCTGCCGCCGGAATTGAGCCGCGAGGCTGTTGAAGAAACAGTGAGAAAAATTGTCATATCCGGCGGAAAGGACTTTTCTTCGGTGATGCGCGAGGCGATGAAAGAGCTAAAAGGCAGAGTTGACGGCAATCTGGTTTCAGAGGTTGTGAGGGAGATTCTCGAGAAATGAAGCTCGAGAGAGAATTGCGTCGCCTGGCCAAAGACGTCTTAAAAGAGCTCGGCTTGAAAGTGAGACCGGTCGAGATTTTTCTCGTTTCGGATCAGTCGATGCGCGGTTTGAACAAGAGGTTCCGGCGCAAAGACAAACCGACCAGTATTTTATCCTTTGATTTCCCCAAAATTCCTTATCCCCGAAAAATTTCAAAACCGCTCGGCGAAATCTATCTCGCCCCGCGTTTTATCAGGATTCAGAGCGAAGATATCCGCGAGCTTTTGATCCACGGCCTGCTTCATCTTCTGGGCTATGGCCATAAGAGAAAAAGTGATAAAATGAAAATGGAGCGGTTGGAAGAAAAATTGAGGAAAAAACTGCTCCAGAGAGGCAAATTAAAGGCCAAACAATTATAATTTAAACTAATATTTTTTAGTTTTGGAATTTCCATTTTAATTTTATTATGGCGCAAAGCATGGTTTTGGGTTTAGATATCGGTTCCTGGCTCATCAAGGCGGTTGTGGCCGAGGCGGCCGGCGATAAATTAAGGCTTCTGGCCGGTTTTTCCAGGCCTTCGGCCGGACTTCGCCGGGGCGTGGTGGTGGAAATGGAAGAAGTGGTGAGAAACGTAAACGAGATACTTAGCGAAGTGAAAACCGTTTCCAGGGCCGCCGTGAAGAACATTTATTTGAACGTCGGTTGTAGCGACACTCACACCCAGGTTTCGCGGGGGATTATCGCCGTTGCCCGCGCCAATTCCGAAATCCACGAAGACGACATCGAGCGGGTTATCCAAGCGTCGCAGGCCATAAATCTGCCGCAGAACAGGATGATCCTCCACGCCATCACCCGGGAATTTATTGTGGACGGCGTGGGCGACATCAAAGACCCCCTGGGTATGCTCGGTTCAAGACTCGAAGTCTCCAGTTTGGTGGTGGACACTTTCGCGCCTTCGGTTAAAAATTTGATGAAGTGCGTCGAGCTTTCAGGAGGAAGCGTGAGCGGGTTAATTCTAAACCCTTTGGCCGCCAGCCGTTCGACTCTTTCAAAAAACCAAAAAGAGTTGGGAGTGGTTTTGATTGATATAGGTTTTAACACCACTGGTATGGCGGTCTACGAAGAGGACAAGCTGGTGCATACGGCTATTTTCCCGGTCGGCGCCGGCCACATCACCAATGACTTGGCCATCGCGCTGAAAATTCCCGTGGAAGTCGCCGAAAAAATCAAAATAGGTTACGGCTACGCTTTGGCCAAAGACGTGCCGATTAAGGAAAACATCGACCTTAAAAAAATCGAGTTAAACGTCTCCGGATCTCCTTCCCGCCGGTTTGTGGCTGAAGTGGTTGAGTCGCGAACCGAGGAAATTTTGGATCTAGTGAATAACGAGTTGAAGCTCGCGGGCAAGGCCGGTCGTCTGCCGGCCGGAGCGGTTTTGTCAGGCGGCGGAGCCAAATTACCGGGCATAGTTGATCTTTGCCGTCAGCAATTAAAGCTTTCGACCCAGATTGGTCTCGTGAACGCCGCGCTTTTTGAAGCGAGAACCGGCGACTTGGCAGAATACCTGGAGTCGCCGGAATACGCCATTCCTCTGGGACTGATTTTGTGGAGCCGGGACCTCGGCAAGACAAAATCCGTCGTCAAAGAAAATTTTTTGACAAAAATAGTTAAGAATCTTTTACCCTGATGTCTAAAAAAAGAAAAAAACAAAAAAAGGTGAATTCGTTTTTGGGAGAGTCGCGAAATAAAAAAAACATAAAGCCGGTGATCCGCATCAAAGTGGTCGGCATAGGCGGCGGCGGCGGCAACGCCGTCTCGAGGATGAGCAAGGATTTTGTGAGAGGCGTTGATTTTGTGGCCATTAATACCGACGCCCAAGACTTGGAATACTGCGGCGCCAAATACAAAATAAACATCGGCCGCAACTTGACCAAAGGTATGGGCACCGGTATGAATCCGGAGCTCGGCCGTCAGGCAGCCGAAGAAAACAGGTCAGACTTGACCGAGGCGTTTCAGGGAGCCGACCTGGTTTTTCTGACCGCCGGAATGGGCGGCGGCACAGGAACAGGAGCCATACCGGTTATCGCCGAAATCGTCAAAGAATCGGGAGCGCTCGCGGTTGCCGTTGTCACCAAACCGTTTGCTTTCGAGGGCTCGCAGAGAGCGAGGATCGCCGAAGAGGGAATTCTGAAGCTGAAAGAGAAAGTCGATTCTTTAATCATCATACCCAATGACCGCATCTTCGGCATTATCGGCAACGACACCCCGATAATGAAAGCTTTTATGAAGATAGACGACATTTTAAAAAATACCGTCCAGGGGATTTCGGAAATAATTTCTTCGGCCGGCTTGGTCAATGTCGATTTTGCCGATGTGCGGACCATTATGGAGAATATGGGATTGGCTTTGGTCGGCGTCGGCCAGGCCTCGGGCAATGACCGGGCGGCGAAAGCCGCGAATCAGGCCGTGAGTTCGCCGCTCCTCGAATTTTCAATCGACGGCGCCAAAGCCGTGCTTTTCGGAGTGTCAGGCGGCCGAGACCTGAAAATGACCGAGATCAACGAGGCGGCCAAATTGATTACCGAGAACGTCGATCCTAGCGCGAAAATTATTTTCGGCGCCTATTTTGACCGCAAGCTCAAAGCCGGGCAATTGAAAATCACGCTTATCGCCACCGGCTTCAATGGTTTGGCGCGCGAAAACGCTTTCGGCTTATTTTCTTCCCTGAAATCAGACTCGGCTTTCAAAAAACCGGAGAAGGAAGAGTCGGGAACCGTGCCCGCGAGAAAAGAAGAAATATCTAAAGAAAAAGAAGCGGAAGCTATGAGGGCTCGCAAAAAAGAAGAAGACATTTTGGAAATCCCGACTTTCTTGCGGAGAAAACGCCGCTAAATTTAGATAAACTAAAGGCCGAATTTCAGCCCGAATCGAACACTTTTGTTCGGTTTTTTAGGGAAAGCCTCTTGACAAAGAAAAAAATTGACAGGTAGCCGGTTTTGTGCGGTTTGAGATCGCGAAATAGCTCAATTTTGCTCGAGTTATCAACAAAAAAAGCGGTTGCTTGTCGCTTCGTCTCCTATTACAATTGAGTATGTCGCGGGTAAATTGATGAACAGAGAGAAATGTTTTTTAAAATCAAGAAAAGAGACGGCGGGATTGTAAGGTTTGACATAGAAAGAATTGTTGACGCCATAGAAAAGGCAGGCGCGGAAACCGGAGAGTTCAACGGCCGGGTCGCGAGGAGACTGGCTCAAAAAGTTGTGGCTCTGGCGGAGAAAAAAATACCCACGAGGATTCCTTCGGTTGAACAGATCCAGGACGCCGTCGAAGAAGCTCTTGCCAAATCGAAATATTTAAAAACCGCCAAAGCCTATATCATCTACCGCGACCAGCACGCCCGCTTGAGGGACTTAAACACCCAGGTTAATGTCGAGCTGGTTGACCAGTATCTGGACCAGCTCGACTGGCAGGTCAGCGAAAACAGCAATATGACTTTTTCGCTGCAGGGTCTGAACAATTATATTTCTTCCGAAATCAGCAAAGTCTATTGGCTCAATAAAATTTATTCGCCGAGAATCCGCGAAGCGCACACGAGCGGCGACTTTCACATTCACGACTTGAACGTGCTTTCGGTTTATTGCGTCGGCTGGGACTTGCTCGATCTGCTTATGGTCGGTTTCCGCGGCGTTGCCGGCAAGATAGAGTCAAAGCCGCCGAGGCATTTGAAAACCGCTCTGGGCCAGGTGGTGAATTTTTTTTACACCCTGCAGGGCGAAGCGGCCGGCGCCCAGGCTCTTTCCAACTTTGACACTCTGCTCGCGCCCTTTATCCGTTACGACGATTTAACTTACAAAGAATTAAAACAGGCGCTCCAGGAATTTATTTTTAACATCAATGTTCCGACCCGGGTCGGTTTTCAGACTCCTTTCACCAATATCACTTTGGACCTGAACGTTTCTCCGTCTTTCGCCAAAGAGCCGGTCATAATCGGCGGCGAGCCGCAGAAAGAAACCTACGGCGAATTCCAGAAAGAAATGGATTTGTTCAATAAGGCTTTCTTGGAAGTGATGACCGAAGGCGACGCGAGGGGCCGGGTTTTCACCTTTCCCATTCCCACCTACAACATCACCAAAGATTTTGACTGGGATAATCCGCGCCTCGAAGGGCTCTGGGAGATGACCGCCAAATACGGCATTCCCTATTTTTCCAATTTCATCAACTCCGATATGAATCCCGAGGACGCCCGGTCAATGTGCTGCCGCTTGAGGCTCGACTTGCGTTTGCTGGAGAAGCGCGGCGGCGGTCTTTTCGGCGCCAAACCCCTGACCGGCAGCGTCGGCGTCGTCACCCTCAATATGCCCCGCCTGGGTTATCTCTCGAAAAACGAAGACGAATTTTTGAACCGGCTCGAGAAAGTGATGGTCTTGGCCAAAGAGAGTTTGGAGACCAAGCGCAAGGTACTCGAGATTTTCACCGACCGGAATCTTTACCCTTACGCCAAGTTTTATTTGCGCCACACCAAAGAGCGGCTCGGCGAATACTGGAAAAACCATTTTTCGACCATCGGCCTTATCGGTATGAACGAAGCCTGCCTCAATCTTTTTGGCGAAAACCTGGGAGTCGAGAAAAGCATCGAGTTTGCCAAGCGAACTCTTGATTTTATGCGCGACAAATTGGTGGAATTCCAGCGGGAAGCAGGCAACAATTACAACCTCGAGGCGACGCCGGGCGAGGGAACCTCTTACCGACTGGCCAAAAAAGACCAGTTGAGATTCCCCAAGATACTCGCCGCCAATTCTTTGGTTAACGGAAGAAGGAGAAAGAATGTCGAGCCTTTTTACACCAACTCCACCCACTTGCCGGTTAATTTCAGCGACGACGTTTTTGAGATTTTGGATCTCCAGGACGACCTCCAGACAAAATATACCGGCGGCACCACCATCCATTTCTTTATCGGCGAAAAAATCAACGAACCCCAGGCGGTGAAGAATCTCGTCCGCCGGATCTGCGAAAAATACCGCCTGCCGTATTTCACCATTACCCCAACTTTCAGCATCTGTCCGAGTGACGGCTATCTCGCCGGCCGCTTTGACCGCTGTCCTAAATGCGGTGCCGCCTGCGAGGTCTATTCCCGCATCGTGGGCTATTTGCGGCCGGTCAACCAGTGGAATCTCGGCAAAAAAGAAGAATTTAAATTGAGAAAAACTTACGCCATAAATTGATGCTGATCGGCGGGCTCCATAAAGTTTCTTTGATCAATTATCCCGGGAGAATCTCGGCGGTTGTTTTTACCCAAGGCTGCGTTTTTCGCTGTCCTTACTGTCATAATCCGGAACTCGTGAACCCCAAGCTTTTCACTAAAACCATTCCCGAGGATGAAGTTTTGAATTTCTTGGAGAAAAGAAAAGGTAAGCTTGACGCGGTGGTCATAACCGGCGGCGAGCCGACAATCCAGAAAGACCTGCCGGAATTTATCAAGAAAATCAAGGCGATGGGATTTTTGGTGAAGCTCGACACCAATGGCGTGAATCCCGAAATGCTCGCCGGACTTCTCGACGAAAAACTTCTTGATTACGTGGCTATGGACGTGAAAGCGCCTCTGGAAAAATACGAGAAAATCGTCAAGGCCAAAGCGGTTTTGGCCGACATCGAGCGGAGCATCAAGCTCATAATGTCCTCGGCCGTTGACTACGAATTCCGCACCACCGTAGTGAAAGACTTCCTTTCCAAAAAAGATATTTTAAAAATCGGGGAGATGATAAAAGGCGCCAAGCGCTATGTCCTCCAGAAATTCGTCCCCTCGAAGACTCTCGACAAAAAATTTATGAAAGCCGCCACTTATTCCGACGAAGAGTTCGAAGAAATGAGAGCCGAACTCGACCGGCACATTAGCCGCGTCAGCGTGCGCTGATTTTCTGGACAAAAAATTAAAGAAATATTATATTGGATTTGTCCGCGAGGACGGCTTAGCAACTTCATATTCCGCAGTAGCTCAACGGTAGAGCGACTCCCTGTTAAGGAGTGGGTTGTAGGTTCGAGTCCTACCTGCGGAGCCAATAAACCAGATACGAACTCTGAATTTTGAAATCATTTTGCCAAATCTGATACACAAATCCAAAAAGCGAAACCTGCGCTGACCCGCCGCCAGCCGCCGCAAAGCGGCGGCCTGCCTCGCAGAAAAATTGCCTTTTCCTTCTAAAAGAAAAAATCGGCGCGCGCAAAATCAAAAAATGTAAAGGCAATTTTTCTGCTCGGCTCCACGCTGATGCGCGGGCGGCGGGACTACGGCTCGCGGGCAAAAATTCCTTCCCCCCAACCCCCTCCATTTTTGCCCGCTCGCCGGAGAAAATTGGCGGGGCTACGATTCAATTTCTAAATCTCCAAGCGAAGATATCATTGGTAAAAGAATCGGAGAGACGGCTTTGCTTAACTGATATATTTTTTTGAACATTGACGCATCGTTTGTTTCTTCTGTTTTTGATTTTTCAGATTCTTTTTCCTCAAAGTAATTAAGAAGCGATATCCCAACGAGCACCATTCCATATTTGAAACGAGCCTCTAATAATCGGGGGTCAATTTTTGTATTTCCTTTTACTTCGGTTTGTAAATAGGCATTATCCATATTGATAAAAAAGTCATATCCATTATTATCTCCCGCGTCTTTTATTGATAAGGCACCCGCATCATCATCTTTGGAATTTTCTTTGTTATGAAAGTGTTCTTCCCAGTTTAAATTATTCTTTCTTAACTCAATCATAGTCGGTAGGTCTAACGAAGACGGAATTTTCCGAATTTCTTCGCTATCGTTGCCGTCCGGAGGTAATTTTCTTTTTCCGCCACCACCGGATTGTTTTTCCTCTTTCTCGCCAACCTTAACATAAAATTCATTATAAAACGGCTCTATGCGAGAATTATCTGTTATTTCTGTTTTGAAAAACAAAATATTTCCAACTTTAATATCAGAAGGAAGCTCAACAGTTAATGTGGCTAATCCATTCCATAAGTTAAGAGCAAAATCTTGAATAACATGATCATTAAAAGCAATAGAAAATTGCCCCGGCTCCCTATCTCGGTTAAAATATTCATTTTCGGCATCAGTTTCAAATTGTATCCGGTAGCGTCTATTTATCGGACAGGATTTTGGGTTTTCTTTTGAAAATTGCTTTGAGAGCCGAAAATATGAAGGAAACCTTTTGCCTGTAAACTTAGCACTAACCTTTGTATCAACAAGATTAAATGGGTTTTTAATCCTTACGCCTTCAAGAAATAACTTTGATAGAGCCGGTGATTTCTTAATTATATTTTCTATAACTTCAGCAAGCGGCTTAGAATCTTGTAGTTTATTTTCAATTTCTTCTCTTCGTCTCTGTTCTCTTAACGCTCGCAGTCCAGAGTGATTTTTGATTAACTCCTCTAATTGTTTTTCGATTTTGTATCTGATAGTAACTCCGTCTCGTAATCTATCTCGGCTGTTCATAAAAAGGTCCTCGCGCGTTCTTTGAGTAAATTTAGAACAATCAACCATAACAAGGATGCTGTCTGAAAGATAAGACATTCCAACAGATTTTCTATCAAAAAATGTTTGAGGTAAAAATCCGTGTGCCTGCCCGTTTACGATAAAAATAATTCCTTCATTTCGTGTATATTTTTCTCGTTTATCTTTTTTGAAAACATACAGCAACACTTTCATTTCTTGCCCCATTATTTTCATATCGCTAGAGCTTGGAAAGTTTGGCTCAAGATTATCTTTTTTGTCTTCGTCAAGACGAACGTTTAAACCGGCTAAAGTTGTTTCAAAAGAATGTCCCGCGTAACCTTCTCTCCGTTCTATCATTCGTATTGGAAGAGCTAACCCAGGAAGCAACATGGATAGTCGATTATAGAAGTCAAACTGTATATTAGTTTTATAACCCTTAAGCTGGTATTCAAACAATTTAATAGATGTTCCATACTCAAAATCGTTTCCGTAAGGTTTGGGATATTCTTTTGGCAGTAGAGGCAAGGTAGGTGCGTCAAACATTAAAATTTTACCCTCTGGTGCTAGATACCTAAAACTAGAACTACGCATCCCTCCGCGCGGATCTTCTCTCCGAATTATAGTAAAACCCCATTTATTCGCAGTTTCATCATTCTCTTGTTTGATTTGAGGGTCACGCCGCGAAATAATGAGCTGTAGATTATGTTTGATGCTACAAAATTGTAATGCCCCAGTTCCACCCATATTAAACTTGCCTTGCACAAAAGGAATTTTAAGTTTATTCGACTTATTGAGAGACAAAAATGTATCCGGCATTCGTTTTGGTGTTTGCCCCTCGCCAAAATCAATAATTGAATAACACGGATTTGATTTTTCACCTGTTGCTATCAAAAGAATATTTTCTGCAAGTTTTACACGCTGTGAGGCGTCAATGCTCGAAAGTTTGCCGTCATAAACTCCAAAAAAATCCTTTAACGCCTCTACAATACTTTGAGGTGCATTTTCGCTGTCCGGTTTTATTCCTTTACGCAAACACTCCCTTGTCAATACCGCATCAACAGAATTTATTAGTTTTTCAACCAATGCGGTGTCTGGACTACTTTGCTGATTGCCAATAGTAGAAAAATTATTTGGATTATGGTCATAATCAACCCAGACTAACTCCCTATCCCATAGTCCAACATTTTTGAGAATTTTTACTACCTCTTGCTCGCTTTCTGCTTGTGCAAGATTAACGCAAAGTTTTTTTATGTCGTTGTTCGTCATAAAATTTACAACTTAAACTCCTTATTCTTAGGAAAATGAAATTTAGCCTTTGTTTCTCTTACCCGGCGTTCTATTTCAGAAAATATTTTATTTATTTCTTCTTCGGTATAATCATACGCGCTCCTATTGGAGCAATTTCCTAGAACTTTAAGCCTCCGCAAAACAGAATTGGTGCGTTGCGTGCCCAAACGCTTAAATCTTTCTCTTTTTTGATCTCGGTCTTTATTCATAATTATTAGTATTAGCTTATTGCATAAATATCTACAACACTTACAAGGATATTCTATCCTTACGTAAACGTCAATACCTTTATATGTGGATAACTAGCCCCGCCAATTTTCTCCGGCGAGCGGGCAAAAATGGAGGGGGTTGGGGGGAAAGAATTTTTGCCCGCGAGCCGTAGTCCCGCCGCCCGCGCATCAGCGTGGAGCCGAGCAGAAAAATTGCCTTTACATTTTTTGATTTTGCGCGCGCCGATTTTTTCTTTTAGAAGGAAAAGGCAATTTTTCTGCGAGGCAGGCCGCCGCTTTGCGGCGGCTGGCGGCGGGTCAGCGCAGGTTTCGCTTTTTGGATTTGTGTATCAGATTTGGCAAAATGATTTCAAAATTCAGAGTTCGGATTTTCGCTAAAAAAAGTTCGGATTTCGTTCAGCGTTCGGAGCCAGATTTCAAATCTTGATTAGCTTGACTAATTGGTTTTTAGATGTTACCATTACCCATAGTAGGTGAGACAGTTGCTTAATAAAATTTGGTCGAGTTTATTCAGGAAACTAAGCCTTAGGATTAAACCTTAAAACATTAATTAAATTAACTTTATAAGTATGGAAGGAACGATAAAAACCCTTACAGATAAAGGATACGGTTTCATTACCGTTGACGGAGAGGAAAAAGATTTATTTTTTCACGGCAACGAGTTGAAGGGCGTGAGCTTCGGAGAGCTGAAGGTCGGCGATAAAGTATCTTTCGAAAAAGCCGACTCCGATAAAGGACCGAACGCGGTCAATGTGTCCCGCATCTAAAAACGGAAATATAAACATCCAACAAAAAACTCCCGTAACGGGGGTTTTTTGTTCCAAACTTTTCCGCGAATCCGCCGGCCGGCGGACAGAGTGTTTTTTTAATTACACTATCAAAAGTCCTATTATTCCGGCGAGAGTTAAATAAATAAGGCAAGGAATTATGACTCCTTTTAATACGGCTCTTTCCTGATTTTTCAGGCCAACGACGGTTTCCGCGGCCAGCATATCCGCCAAAGCAGTCATATTTCCCGCGGCCCCGCCCACAAGCGTAAGCGCCAGAATTTTGGCCGCGTCCATATTTATCGCCTGGGAAGCGAAGTTAAGAAAATTGCCGAACATAATGTTGGAAATAGTGGCGCTGCCGGTGATGAAGCTTCCGAAGGCGCCGATAAACGGAGCCCAGAAAGGAAGCAGCGCGGTTTCAAAATTTTTCGCGATCAGCGCTATTGAAGAAGGAAGCCCGCTTGAATTTTGCCCGGAATTTATCATCAGTTGAACGACAATAGAAATGGAGGCGATGACTAAAAACGGTTCGACGGAGCTCCTGATCGCTCTTTTTATGGCCCGAGCGGCCACCTTATGTCTCACGGAGCCCCAGAAAAGAGCAATCGGCAAGCCTGCGATAAGAAACGCGAATCCGGGATTGAATAAATTAAATTTATGGTTGATGTCAAACGGAATAAGAAAATTGGCTGAACCGAGAAAAATTTTTCCCAAAATAAGAAAACCAATCAAAAGAAAATATGGAAAAAAAGCTTTGAAATAAGAAAGGGTCTGTTTTGGCTCCCGTATTTCATGAGCGGAGCGGATATTTTTCGGAGAGAAAATTCCAAGTTTGGTTGTGAGCAGGACCAGAAGTATTCCTATGACTGAACCAAGAATGGAAGGAAGTTCTTGACCGAGAAAAACTATGAGAGCCGAAGGAATCACAAAAGCGATTCCCGCCCAAACCGCGAAGGGCAAAGCCTCCCAGAATTGTTTTTTCTTGTCGGGCTTGTCGGCCACCAAAGTCAAAAGCATAAAGACAGGAACTATAAATCCGATGCAATTTATCCAAGCGGCTGATTGAGGAATGGACGGATAATCCAAGCCGGCAAATCCGGCGCGTATGGGCGTTCCGGCGGCGCCAAAAACCACCGAGGCGCTGTTCCCGAGAAGAGAAATAATAATCGCTTTAAGCGGGGACAATCCAAGACCGATAAGCAAAGGCGCGACAACAACCGAAGCCGTTCCGAAACCCGCCGTGCCTTCCAGAAAGTTTTCAAAAAACCACGCTAAGATTATCACTTGTATTCTGTAATCTTTTGAAAAAGACTCCAGATAATATGAAACGTTGTCTATGACTTTCAAATCCCTAAGGATTTCCAAAAAGAATATGGCGCCGAGAATTATAAAGAAAATATCCAAAGCCACGAAAAATCCTTTGGCAAAAGAAACTAAAAGCAAGGCGGGAAATATCTTCCAATAAAGAAACGCCAGCCCTGCTGTCAAAATCAGCGTTAACGCGGAAACTTTGAGAAGCGGCTTTTTTTTCCAGAGCAGGAGAAAAAGGAAAAGAATAAACGGAACGATTGATAGAACAAACGGCAGATTAAACATTCGCGTTTATTATAGCAATTTAAAGATATTTTGGCCTTTATCGGCGATTTAAATTACAATATTTGAGATGCTTGTCGATGACGTAAAAATTAACGTTGCCGCGGGAGACGGGGGCAAAGGAGCGGTGGCTTTTAATAAAAATATGATGAGTTTGGGACCGGCGGGCGGAAGCGGCGGGAATGGAGGCAGTGTTTATTGCGAGGGAGTTGCCGATCTCGGAGCCTTGAGACAATTTCGTTATAAAAAAGATTTGGTCGCGGGCAAGGGGCAGGACGGCAGGCCGCAGTTTGTTGACGGCAAAGGCGGCGAGGATTTGATTTTGAAAGTTCCGGGGGGAACAGTGATTCATAATTTGGAAACAGGCCTGGAACGGGAAATTACCGCTATCGGAGAACGCGTGATTGTGGCCAAGGGAGGCCACGGAGGAAAAGGAAATTTTCTTTTCCGTTCTCCGCGCGACACCAGCCCTAAAAGATTTCAGGAAGGTTTGCCGGGAGAAAAATTCAATTTGCGGCTGGAACTGAAACTTATCGCCGACGTGGGATTAATCGGCCTTCCTAACGCGGGGAAATCCAGTCTGATAAATGAGCTTACCAACGCCAAAAGCAAGGTAGCCAATTATCCCTTCACGACCTTAGAGCCGAACTTAGGAGCGTATTACGAGCTGATTCTGGCGGACATTCCCGGGATTATCGAGGGCGCTTCGGGAGGCAAGGGATTAGGAATCAAATTTTTGCGCCACATCGAGCGCACTAAAATATTGTTTCATTTGGTTTCGGTCGAATCCGCCGATTTAGTAAAAGATTATAAAATTATCAGAGAAGAGCTCGGCGCTTACAATAAGGAGCTGTTGAGAAAGAAAGAATATGTTTTTCTTTCAAAAAGCGACGCGGTAAGCGCGGCTGAATTAGAAAAGAAAATGGCCGCTCTAGAGAAATTAAATCCGTCAATTATTCCGATTTCCATATACGACTTAGACAGCATCGAGAAAGTTAAGGAGATTCTTAATAAAATTGTTAAAAATAAATATTCAAAAATATCTCAATATGAAAAATCGGGTTTTCCCACCCCGCCCCGCTAAAAGCGGGGCGGGCAAATCGTCAGACCAGGTTTCGTTTTTGGGATTTGTGGATTAAATTAGACAAAATTATCGTGAAAGTTTGATTAAGTTTTAATTCAGGTTAACAATATGATTGTAAAAAATAAAATTAAATCTCTTCCGATTTTTATAATCGTCGTAATTTTAAGCGCCGCTATTTATTTTGCTTTATTAACGCAGAAAATTAAAATACAACAAAAAGAAATTTCTCAAACCGAAGAAGAAAAGATTGAAACAGATAAAGAAGAAAATCAGCAAGAGATAGAAGATGAGAACAGATCCGCTCCAGAACCTAAAAAATCGAACCAACCATTATTAGTAAATAATAACACTAGCGAATCATTAAATATTATCAATAAATTTGTTAGTTGGGGCTATGAGATACCATTACAAAATCGTTTGATAGATACCATTATTATTCATTCATCTTATGATGCTTTAGGAGACAATCCCTATAGCGTTGACGGAGTTATTTACGAATATAAAATTTATGGCGTATCGCCTCATTATCTTATTGACCGCGAGGGAACTATTTCTAGGTTAGTAAAAGAAGAAAACATTGCCTATCACGCCGGCGGAGGAAAAATGCCAGATGGCAGGACTAACATAAACAGTTTTTCGATTGGCATTGAACTTATTAATACAAAAACAGTCGGTCCAGACGAAGCCCAGTATTCGTCGCTTGTTAAGTTGGTCAAACCCCTAAAATCAAAATATGGAATTAAAAACATTTTGGGACACAGCGAAATTTCGCCCGAACGAAAAACCGATCCTTGGAATTTTGACTGGCAAAAATTTAACGAAAAACTAAAAAACTAAACAGAAAAACCGTTTAGTAATTTTCGCCGATAAAATAGGTGAGCGGGCACCCCCCCTGAACTCTTCCTTTTTGCCCGCGAGCCGCGGGGTTTTCCTGCCCGCCCCGCTAAAAGCGGGACGGGCAAATCGTCAGATCAGGTTTCGTTTCTTGCCCGTCCGTAGCTTTAGCGGAGGAGGGGTCTTTGATTTATGGATTAAATTAGGTAAAATAATTTCAAAGGCCTATTGCTGTTTTTTTATCGGAAGCGATAGTATACGATACTGTTAAAAAAAGAACAAAATTGCGACATTGATTCCATCCTTATGGAAAAAGCCAAATTTTTTTCTGTCGGTTTCGAAGGTCCTAATCGAGTAGGGAAAAGCACTCAAATAGAATTATTTAAGAAAAAACTCGATGAATTAGACGTGCCCTATCTTGTGGTTCGAGGAGACGGGAGTAGACCGAATGAAGGACGCCATTCAGGAGATCCAATTTCGGAATGGTGGGAGTCAATGCTTTTAAAATTAAGAAGCGAAGCCGTTGGCTCCGAAGACTGGGACAAAAGTGCTTACAGATTAGCTAGAGAATTAATTGTTTTTAGAGACAGAGTTCTTCCTCGAATAGCGGGAGGGGCACCCTTCGCTTTCTTACTTATTGATAGGAGCATTCTTTCTCGGACAATGGTTCCGCGCGAGAGCGGCTCCGAAAATATCGAAAAGCGGTTATACCCCGAAGAAGCCAGAGAGAAAGGAAGAAGGATTACTACCCAGAAGATATGCCCAGATCTGATAATTAATTTAAGAGCCGATTTAGATACGCTTTTATCCAGACTGGACGAAAAAGACCCCAAGTATAAATTTAGGAGAGGATTAATCATGCAAAAACATACTTGGTATGAAGATGCGGTTGATTTTATTCCTGAAGAGTTGAGAGATAGAGTGGTGCAGGTGGACTCGACGGAAACCATAGAAGATGTACATAGTGAGATATGCCGAGTAGTCGGTAAAAGATTTCCCCAGGTAGAACGTCTATTTAAGAAATAAAACCGGGAATGAGAAAATTCAATCTGCCAATTAAGGCCGAAGTTATTCTTTATACTGTTCAGGATAAGATTTTTAATTTTTTATTATTAAAAAGAATTTCCAACGAGGGAGGATTCTGGCAACCACTTACCGGCACCCTAGAATCTCAGGAGTCTTTAGAGGAGTGTATATATCGAGAGATAAAGGAGGAAATCGGTCTAGAAAGAAATGATATTAAAAAAATAGATGATATGTTTTTAAGTTTCGATTGGCGCAAAAACAGGTTAACTAATATCAAAGAATTTGTTTTTGCCGCAGAGCTAATAAGAGGATCTAAAATATTATTAGGAGAGGAGCATGATGATTATCGATGGTGTTCCTTTGAAGAGTCCATAGTTTTATTGGGGAAGAAAAATAACAAAAGAGCCTTTTCGGAATTTAAAAGAAAGTTCATGGGGTAAAAAATGAATATACTGATAATCGGTATCGGATATCACGCGAGGAGAATATATATGCCTTTCTTTATGAAAGAACCCACTTGCGGAGCAAAAATTGTTTGCGGCTTAGATATTTCAAGCCAAAAAACAATAATAGAAGACTATTTATCTAAGAACAATTATTCATTAGACGTATTTTATACTGATATGCGACAAGGAGATGTCGTCGAAGCCAACCTAGACATTCTCTTAAAAGGAATCGTCAGAAAATACTCGGTGGACAGTGTAATTATTTCCACCGAGCCTCTTTGTCATTTTAAATATGCGAGATGGGCCCTGGAAAATAATTTAAATATTTTGATGGATAAGCCTATAACTACCCAGTACGGCATCTCGGTTGAAAAGGAAAAAGCGCGAAAACTAATTTCTGATTATAACTTTTTAAGGGATCTTTATATTTCTAAAAAGAATAAAGGATTAATCTCGACGTTTAGCTTAATGGCCCAAAGGAGGTTTCATCCTTCTTATCTTTTGATGAAGGATAAAATTAAAGAAGTTTTTGTGAGAACAAATTGTCCCATTACTTCCATTCAAACTTTTCATAGCGATGGCCAATGGCGTATGCCTACAGAAATCATTGAGCAAGACTATCATCCCTATAACCAAGGGTACGGCAAGTGTTCTCACTCCGGTTATCATACGATAGATATTATTTCTTGGCTTTTAAAAGAGACTAATAAGGGGGACAAGAAGATAGATAGTGTCGATGTTTTTTCTAGTTTCATGAGACCAAATGATTTTATCTCGCAGCTGAATCTGTCCGATTATAGAAAATTGTTTAATAATTTTGATGAATATAATCATTATAAGGAAGATGAATTTGTCCGGTTGGCAAAAGATTTTGGAGAAATAGACGCCTTTTGTAATCTTACTTTCAAGAGAGAGAACCGCGTAATGTGTCTAGGAAATGTGGCTTTAGCTCATAATGGTTTTAGCCAAAGAAATTGGGTCACGGCCGCGGGGCGCGATCTGTATAAAGGCAACGGACGGATAAGACAAGAAAGTTATTTTATCGAGCAAGGGCCGTTTCAATCAATTTCTTTCATTTCTTATCAATCCCAAGAAGTTAATCCGGAAAACATAAAAAATATTTATAATGTTGGAGGAGAATATCATCTTGATGTTCATGTCTTCAGAAATTCGAAAATGTTTTCGGATTGGAACACCCATGCTAAATATAGCGTCGAAGACCTTTCAGAAAGAAATATGGGTGGTTATTCGAGGGGGCACCAAGAAGACGCGAGAAGATTAGGAATCATAGATTTTATTAAATCGGTTAAGGATCATACTCTTAGTGCTTCTGATTTTCTTGATCATGAGAAAAGCACAAAATTGCTTTCCGCTGTATATCAATCAGCAATAGCCAGAACGAAGAGAGGGGAGTACCCCGTTATTAATATAGATTTTTAACTTTTAGCAATAATACAAGACCGAATTTTATACTCGCTATAAATTCAAGATTGCCGCCTCGGCGGTTTTCTGATAGAATGGAAATAATTTTTAGATTATGAAAATTATTATTAAGGCGAAACCGAACGCCAAAGAAGAAAAAGTTCAAAAAATTGACGAAAGCAATTACCTCGTTTTCGTTAAAGAACCGCCGGTAAAAGGAAAGGCAAATTCTGCCATAATCAAGCTTCTGGCCGAATACTTCAAAATAACTCCTCCACGGATAAATATCGTTTCTGGACACGCTTCCAAGCAGAAAATCATCGAAATTTCATAATAAAAAACTTTTAGATAGCCACTATGCCGAAAGAGGCATCTTTTTCTCGGATTTGTATCTCGACGGGATTTCTTTATCGTCTGACCAACGACCGGAACGAAATGATCCGCGGAATAAGGGAATTTTTACCACTTGGAATAGAACTATCTTTTGCCCGCCCGCAGTATTTATTCGATTTTGCGATAAGCCAAGAAAACCTGGAATATCTGCGAAATTTGAAGTTTAATTCCATTCACGCGCCGTGGAAAGAAATCGTTTACGGCGACAATCAAAAGAGCAAAGACGTTTTAGGGGCCATAGAAAAATTATTTAAGCAAATCAAGGCGAGAAATGTAGTTTTTCACAAGGAGCAGATAGACGATATTCGAGCAGTCGTGAACCGCAGTTTTATCGCCTCGATTGAAAACGGAGATTGGAGAGAAACGTCTGGAAACAGCCCTGAAAAGATTGGGAGAATCTTAAAGGAAAACCCCAGCCTTAAATTTACATTTGACTTTGCCCATGCTCTTACAGTTTCTCCCGATGACATCCTCATATATCTTAATAAATTCAAGGACAGATTGATTTCAATTCATCTCGCGATGCTGGACAGAATTCTCAAGGATCACTGGTTTTTGCATAAATACGACAGTGAAGAAACGAGAATGTTATTAAACCATCTTAAGGAGACCAGCGTTCCTCTGGTTTTAGAATGCGTAGCTTCTGATAATAACGAAGTTCAGCTAATCAAAAACGAAATCGAATATTTAAGAAGAGTCTAATAAACAGCATAGGCTTTGACATTCTTCAGTCGGGAGGTCTTAGAGTCGTCTCCAACTAGCGGGCGGAGAGGCGATTTTTCTGGTAGAATTAAAGCAGGCGCCGGCAAGCCAACTATTATGGATTTTCAAGAACTACAAAAAAAAGTTATTAAAAACGCCGTAAATTACGGCAAAAAATACAAGGTGAAGATTGATGAGGATCTTGCTTTGCTGAAATTATACGAAGAAGTCGGAGAGTTGACGCAAGCTATTTTAGTCCACCGAAAGAAATGCCGACCAGAAAAATATCTGCCCGAAGAAAAATCGAAAAAAGAAGTAGCCGAAGAGCTTGCCGACGTCTTGGGAATGGTGATAATGAACGCTTATCTTCTAGACATTGATTTAGAAAAAGCGATAGCAAAAAAATGGATCGCGGAGAGGCGATTTGTGATATTATAAAACTATGAGAAAAGGCGAAATAATAAGCCTCGGAATAATTCTTTTATTTTTCGCGGTCGGCGCGTCTCTCTATCCGTCGATGCCGGAAATGATGGCTTCCCATTGGAATATCCAAGGGGAGGTGGACGGCTATATGCCGAAACTCTGGGGATTATTTTTAATGCCGATTGTATCTTTGGCTCTATTTTTGCTTTTGATTTTTATCCCCCGTCTCGATCCGCTAAAAGCCAATGTGGCCAAGTTTAGAAAATATTTTGACAATTTTGTCGCGATAGTCGTTCTGTTTCTGTTCTACCTCCATCTTCTCGTTATTTTTTGGAACAAGGGAGCGCGGTTCGAGATGATCCAGTTTCTCGCTCCGGCCTTTGCCATACTTTTCTATTATGCCGGCGTTTTAACCGAAAGAGCGAAAAGGAACTGGTTTATCGGCATCCGGACGCCGTGGACTTTAAGCAATGACAAAGTCTGGGAAAAAACCCACGAGCTTGGCGGGCGATTGTTCAAAACGAGCGGCGTCCTTGCCTTATTAGGGATTGTTTTTCCAGTCTATACCATTTGGTTCGTGCTCGCGCCAGTGCTTCTCACCGCGATTTACACGGTTTCTTACTCTTATTTTGAATACCGGAGGCAGACCGACGTCAGTCTTTAGCTGTCTATTTTACTTCATCTGATGAACTTGGGTTATTTTCGACTCCAAGGCGTGATACAATAAAATTGCTTAAAATAATATTTATGAAAAAAGTTTTAATGGTGGTCGCGAGCAATGACTTCCGCGACGAGGAATGTTTTGCGCCGAAAAGAATCCTCGAGCAAGCGGGGATAGAAGTAAAAATTGCTTCTGACGTCGAAGGGGAAGCGAGAGGCAGCTTGGGCGGGGAAATCGCCGTGGATTTATTGGTAAGCGAAGCCGACGCCGCCGAGTTCGAGGCGGTGATTTTTGTCGGCGGCCCCGGCGCGCTTGAACATTTAGATAACGAGGCATCGTATAGATTAGCGAGGGCGGCTGTAGAAAAGGGAAAAATTTTGGCTGCCATCTGCATCGCGCCGGTGATTTTGGCCAAAGCCGGCGCGCTTCGAGGAAAACAAGCCACTGTCTGGTCGAGTCCTAGCGAGCGAAAGCCGATCGAAATTCTGGAGAAAAACGGTGCCAATTATATAAGCCAGAATGTGGTTATTGACGGCAACATCATAACCGCGAACGGCCCCAAAGCCGCCGAAGAATTCGGTCAAGCCGTTGTTAGTTTTTTACTGAAACAAAACCGCGATGTTTAAGAGGTCGGTTGAGCTTTGAGTTATCCACATCTTCCGACTACCCTTCCTATACCCCCCCCCTCTCCTGCTATAATCCTCTCATATGACAACTCTATCCAATCTCTCCAAGAAAACTCCCGTAGTCTCAAGCTTGGCCATCTGTGCCAAGCTCTGTCAATTTGCTGATCCTGCGGGGGGGGGGGGGGTATATAAGGTGTAAAACCCGGGATCAATCAACGCGCCGCCACCAAGCCTTCACCCTCATCGAACTCCTCCTCTACACCGGCATCTTTGCCATCACCGCCGGCTTATTAACCGGCATCTTGGTTACCACCACCCGGATCGAAACCAAGGAAAACGCCTCGATTGAAGTTACGAACCAAACCCAGTCTGTCTTGGAGCGTATCCAGGGGTTAGTCAGAGATTCAAGCTTGATCGAGAAAGTCTATGAAGGCGAGAATGAGGCAGCCAACCTGCCTTGCCAGACCTTCTGTACCTTGAAATTACGAATGGAAGACCCGACTCTCGACCCTACCCGTATCTTATCCGACCAAAACGGCGTATATATCAAAAGAACCAATATTGGCGAGAAGGTCCTCTTAACCAGCAGCCGAGTCAAAACAAACAACCTTCTTTTTACAAAATACGACAATCCCGGCGGCCACTCGATTGTGAATG